>Ga0136643_10011476_pt1 | contig 13143 bp, 12 predicted proteins | sample TergutLab28metaG_FD_96883 | JGI IMG/M metagenome (GOLD analysis project Ga0136643, IMG submission 96883) | Labiotermes labralis P1 segment gut microbial communities from Petit-Saut dam, French Guiana - Lab288 P1 (version 3) (version 3) | ecosystem: Host-associated > Arthropoda: Insects >...
GGATGTGGGTATGTGGACTGGATTGGGTTGGCCCAGGATAGGGACAGGTGGCGGATGCTTGTGAGTACGGTAATGAACCTTCGGGTTCCATAAAATGCGGGGAATTTCTTGACTAGCTGCAAACCAGTTAGCTTCTCAAGAAGGGCTTTGCACCATGGAGTAAGTAAGTATATTGTGACAGTTTCAGGCACAACTAATCCACAGACAATTTTGCAAAACCTGCTTAGCCCAAGATCTTGTAATTTGTATTACATGACAATAAAACAGGCTATCACTATAAGAAAGCAGGTGGATAAAAAGGGACATTTATTCATTCTTTTTTGGGGGGGGGGCAGACTTAATGCTGCTGTCACACACTGAAATTTGAATTTTGGATTAGAATATGCAACTTGCCCTATTTCCAAATTTTCTTGGCAGTCAAACCCCCTCCCCCTCCCCTCCAACTAAACATCTCCATTAATAAAACACTTCATACTTGCACCCTGAAGAAAATAGATGGACAGGCAAGACATGGAATTCTCACTGGTGGGTTGCATTGTGAATGGGATATGGCAGGGATGAATCTGGCTGCCTAGACAACTAAATTTTGTAGCACATCTAGCATTTGCAGCATAATTAGTGCAATTTGTTGCTTTACATGCAATAATATATATCAGTGCACACACACACACACACACATACAAACAGCAAGTGCCAGGTACTTGTGAGGTTCACAGGTCACTCCAGAACTGTGACTCCACAGCATGCACCATACCTTGCTTCATGTTGCCCTTCTGGCAACTTGTCCTGTTTGTTTTGAAAAACTATGGATTCCCATACCAACAAAAGTAATTGACAAACTAATGGAACAGAGTCCTCCATAAGAATTCAACAGTTCCTCATCTCACCAAGAACTTCCCTGAATTTTATGGAACCCAAAAATTCATTACCATGTCCACTAGAGCCACTGGTCCCTTTCCTCAGTCAGATCCAGTCTGCATGCCCCTATCCTATTTTAATTAACACCCATTTTCATATTTTCCTGCCATCTGTGCTTAGGTATTCCAAGTGGTCTTTTCCTTCAGGTTTTTCCTATCAAAACTCTGCAAGCATTTTGCTTCTGTCCCCCTCGTGCCATATGTCCTGCCCATTTCATCCTCCTAGTTTTGATCACCCACATAATATTGGTGATGAGTACAAATAATGAAGCTGCTCATTAAACAACACACATATTAAAAACTAAGCATGATGTAACACAAGTAGTGTCTGGGCTGCAGGCTGAAGCCTGCAGCCCAGACACTACTCCAGCCTAACCACACCTAACCTCCAACCTGCAGCAAACCAAGAACGAAACGACCAATGTGGTAATCAACATTATAGTCGCGAGCTCCTGATGATGGGCATAGTAGTGCCCAAAACATGTTGCACCTATAAGAAGTACAATAAAATAATAAGTGGCATCTATTTGGCTTTTATTCTTCAGTTATCACAATGATGCACAGTCCAACAAACATCAAATTCTTTGTGACTTGTTTGATTTGCTAACTACAGCTGTTACTTCTATTTATTCCACTGTTCTGTTCACACAGAATGTTCTGTGTGAGAAGTGACCAGACTCCTGGAGGTGGAGAAGTTAGTCTAAGTAAAAGGTGAACCATCTCATTCATGACAGTTGCAGAGTTACGGATATCTGAATTTATACACTAACAGCAGTAGCTGGTAGAAACACCATTTTATTGACCCTAGAGACTTTATGGCAAAGAAATGGAAGGAAACAGTCCTGTTCCTTGTATGTGTCTGTGATCGTTAGTAATAGTTGTTTTCTTTTAAACCCTCCTGTTTTGGGTTATGACTGCAGTATTAATAAATGAAGGCCCACTATTACAAAATGCAAAATGATATTTTGTAGTCCACTTCAACAGTAGTCTGTAGTACAACACAAATGCCTAAAAATATATCTTGCTGTGTGGGGAAAAACAGAAACTATAATAACAAAGGGAAGAGCTGGTCAGGCACTGTGATTTAACCATTTCCTCGGGGTCTTCCCCTTTTTCACACCTGTTTCCATTTTTCTCCTAATGACTGACCTTTACACCCTGAAGATGGCAGCAGCATGTTCCTCCAATACCATGAGGGGACCTACCTACCAGAGTACACACCATCACATCCAAGAAAACTAATCTCGATATTCACTGTCCTGTCAACCACAAATTATGTGTACTGAACAAGACAACCAATTTGGTCACTTCTTCCCTGGATGCTCTATACAGCCATAACCTAAGCCACCCGTATCAGTAGTATACAAACATCGCTTAATTTACAAGAACAAGAGAAATAAATGTATAGCTGTAATGGCTGATTTCTATTGTTCCAGGCCGGGCAAGGTGGTCACCATGAGAAAAATGCAGAAGTCTCATGAGCTTTCTACTCTTAGTCAGGTACTAAGCTTTCACTTCTTGGTCCATCTCCTTATGGTTCATAGTTCAAAATATTTTATATCTACAGCGCTGTGATTTCCCAACTTCACAAAGGTATGTGGTCCATATGGGACCAAAAGAAAAAATTATCTGTTAGCAGTAGTTATCAAAATTTAGAAGAATCCAACTAGTGAATGGATTCTTCGTAGTTAGTTGTCAATTATGGGCATTATCAGCAAAAGTAGGCTATACTCATTAAAGTTTTAACATTTATATCTTTTATATATTTATGAATAGTGTCTTCTGGCATGTGATTGTGTCATTTGGCAGAAAGGTGCAAACATTTCAGAGGAAACCACTGCCTCCATCATCAGGATAGAAGCTGTTCAGGCAGAAGATTCCTCAAAAAGTCAGTAAACATCTATTAGACTGCACAGTATCACATCCCCAGAGACTGTATTCCTCAAAGTCAGTGTCATAACTTCAAATTATTATTTGGTTTAAATTCCACTGCTCTAAAGGCACCTCATTAAACAAAATTTTATCTCCCCCCCTCCCCCATTCAAACTGCATAGCCCATTCTTTGGAAATCACTGTTCTAAGCACACAGATGCTGAAGTTAAAAACTCATAACTTGATTACTAAGAAGATTTGAGTGATTTTGACTAATTCTGTCACCATAAAATTACTTAAGATTACTCCTTTTGTAGAAAAGAGACAAGACACAACACACTATCATTGAGAGTTACATGAATTTCTGGACTTAATTTCCAGTTAATTTCTTGGTGAATGTTTTTGACATGAACAGTGTTTTTCAGCATTAATAAATGCATCATTGGGGCTTGATGCTACCATGCTATAGTGTATTTAAAATCATTTGTAGCTTCTTCACTTCCCTGCCCCATCTCACTTCAGTTCTCTCTCACAAATATGAAGATCTATGTGTACCTGTGTACAGGTGGAGATTGGATAACACTTTTGAGGGGGCACACTTAACATGGCTTATTATTGCACTAGTGATGTGCTTCAGTTTTATGTGAATGCTACACCAGATACAACACATACTGTACTTTCTGGATCCTCTAACTTTCAGACATGATATTCCCATAATAAATAATTCCATAATTTATTCCATACTTCCATAATAAGTGGGTGTCTGTCACCAAGACACAGCACATCCTCTGGTTGCTGATGGAGGAATGGACTCCAGTATGGAGGGTAGCTGCGAATATATTAAATAAGCAGTCGCGAACAGCCGACAAGGGGTGATCATCCAGCTTGGGGGTTGGGCGAGGTGTTGATAACTCCTAACCGTAAAAACTGGCAAATTCATGATACATAAACATGTGCCTCGGACCTGGTCTGATACTTTGGTACGACCTAAGTAATGGAAGAGGGACATGAGATTCGGTACATGGAATGTTAGGAGCCTGTATAGGTCAGGTTCACCTATAACAGAAGCCAGAGAATTAGCAAGAAATAAATTAGATGTAATGGGTGTACAGGAGGTTAGGTGGGACAAAGGGGCACAGTAAGAGCAGGGGATTATGTTTTTTTCTGTGGATAAGGAAATGAAAATCATCAATTGGGAACAGGATTTTTTGTACACCACAGAAGAGTATCAGCAGTTCAGAGAGTAGAGTCTGTTAGTGATACGATGTCACTGGTGTAATATCATTGTTTTGAATGTGCATGCACCAAGTGAGGAGGAAAGTGATGATTCAAAAGACAGTGTTTATGAGGAATTAGAGCAGGTTTTTCATCATTTTTGTAAGTACTATATGACCATTCTGTTAGAAGACTTTAATGCAGAAGTGGGAAGAGAGAATATTTTCTAATCAACAATTTGGGAATGACAGCCTACATCAGGATAGTAATGATAATGGTGTTAGCAAAGGAAACTTTGCCACATCAAAAAATCTGTTTATTAAGAGCACAATGATCCCACATCGAAACATTCAAAAATACACCTGGACCTGCCCTGATGGGACGACTCACAACCTAATTGATCATATATTGATAGATAGGATATGGCATTTGAATATACTTGACATACTATCTTGCAGGGGGATTGACTGTGATACTGATCGCTATCTGGTGGTTGCAAAAGTTAGGGAAGACTGGCAGTAAGTGAACAAACAGCACAGAAGTTTGATATGGAAAGGTTTAATCTCAGGAAGCTAAATGAGCTGGAGATTAGGAAACAGTATCAGATTCATATCTCAAACAAGTGTGCAGCTTTGGAGAATTTAAATGTAAGTGAGGACATAAATAGGGCTTGGGAGAACATTAAAGATAATACCAAAACCTCAGCTAAAGAGAGTCTAGATCTGTACAAACTGAAGTAGCAAAAACCATGGTTTAATATAGAATGTTTATGTTTTTTAGATCAAAGGAATAAGCAGTTGTTATAGCTGCCAAACCAAAGCAATGTAGATAATTTAAACAATGTAAGACGTGAAGCTAGTGGACATTTCAGGAAAAAATAGAAGGAATATCTGAAAGCTAAAATTGAGGAACTTCAGTCTAACAGTAAGATCAAAACTACCAGACTTTTATGGGGGCATCAGTGACTTTAAGAAGGGTTGCCATCCTATAACTAGTATAGTAAAGGATGAGACAGGTGATTTGGGACAGACTCCCATGGTATTTTTGGCTAGGTGGAAAACCATTTCTCTCAGCTACTGAATGTACATGGGGGTTAATGATGTTAGGCAGACAGAAATACATACAGCAGAACCACTAGTGCCACAGCCGAGTACCTTTGAGTTTGAGATGGCTAATGAAGAGATAAAAAGGACACAAATCACCAGGTACTGATCAAATCCCAGCACAAGTGATTAAAGCAGTGGGTAGAACAATTCGCTCTGAGATCCATTAAATTATTAATTCTTTGGAATGAGGAGGAATTGCACGGGGAGTGGAAAGAGTCAGTCACTCTACCTACCTATAAGATGGGTGATAAAACATATTGTAGAAATTATAGAGGCATATTAATTTTGCCAACCATGTACAAAATTTTATCCAACACCGTGCTGTCAAGGTTAACTCCATGTACAGAGGAAATTATTGGGGATCATCAGCGTGGATGTTGATGCAATTAGGTCAACTACATGTCATATATTCTGCATTCATCAAATACTTGAGAAAAAATTGGAATACAATGAAGCAGTGCATTGGCTATTTGTAGACTCCAAGAAACCTTACGATTCAGTATGGAGGGAGGTCTTGTATAATATTCTCATTGAGTATCATATCCCCATAAAACTGGTAAAGCTAATGAAAGTGTGTCTGAATGAAACCAATAGCAGAGTCCAGGTAGTCCATTTGTCTGATATGTTTCCTATTAGGAATGGTTTGAAATAAGGAGATGCTTTATCACCATTGCTTTTAAACTTTGCTTTAGCATACACCATTAGAAGGGTTATAACTATACACTTTGGTCCTTGTGAGGAGGATGGAAGTAGTGTGTGGGAGTGAGAGGTTTACAGTGGCCGGCACCTCATGTCCAAGAGAACTTGAGACATTGGGGTTGTAAAGCTCATAAAAAGGGAGATAAGCCAGGCCACTGCACTAGCCATGGGAAGGAAATGCAGATAACAGACAGAGTCAATCAAGGTCCTGCACTCCAAACCGCCGGGTATGCCAGTAGAGACAAGATGGTGTATTGTGCTGTTCATTAAATATATTTGGTTCTCAATTATTTGATCAATGAAGTGACATTATTTTGTTCAGTGTTCATTTTACCAATATAAATTCATGTACAGTTACAGCTGTACATGCACCACCTAACATCTACCACGTCATATTCCCTCAGATAAACCTTGCTCTCCACTGTACAGACTAGCCACACTGATCCTCGTACCACCTGTATATCAATATTAGAGTCAAGTGCAAAACCTAAATAAACTGGGCCGAGCAAAAAAAAATAATAATAATTTGGATCAGTTACAGGGTCCAGGTAAACCAGGATGGCTTGAAATTAAATAGTACACATCAGCTTTTGGTTTATGCTGATGATGTTAGTATACTGGACATAAGCATTCATACTAGAAGAACACAGAAGCTTTAGTAGTTTTTAGTGAGGTTACTGCTCTAGAAGTCAACGCTGATAAACTGAGTACATGGTCATGTCTCGAGATCAGAATACAGGACAAAGTCCAACTATAAAGATTGATAATTAATTCCTTTGCGAGGGTGGAGGAGTTCAAATATTTGGGAAAAACTTTAACAAATTAAAATTCTATTCAAGAAGAAATTAAGAGCGGACTGAAGTCAGGGAATGCTTGCTATCATTCAGTGCAGGATCTTTTGTCTTTCAATTTGCTATCCAAATATAAAAATATTAAGATATACACAATATAAGTTTTCCTCTTGTTTTGTATGGGTGTGAAACTTGGTCATTCACACTGAGGAAGGAATGTAGGCTCAGGGTGTTTGAGAATAGGATGCTGAGGAGAATATTTGGGTCTAGCAAGGAATGGAGAAAACTACATAATGACGAACTTAGTGATCTGTACTCCTCCCCAAATATTTTTTGGGTGATCAAATTAAGAAGAATGAGATGGCGGAGCATGTAGCACATATGGGGGAGAGGAGAGGTGTATACAGGGTTTTGGTGGGGAAACCTGAGGGAAAGAGACCACCTGGAAGACCCAGGCATAGATGGGAGGATAATATTAAGATGGATCTTAAGGAAGTGGGATGGGGGGCATGGACTGGAATGATCTGGCTCAGGACAGGGACAGGTGGCAGGCATTTGTAAATGCGGTATTGAACCTTCAGCTTCCGTAAAATGTGAGAACTTCTTTAACTAGCTGAGAACAGGTTAACTTCTCAAGAAGGACTCTGGCCTGTGGAATATGTAATTCCATACTTAACTCCATCCAGTTCAACACTGGTCCCATGTATATAAATATTAATAATTAAAACTGTAATTATTTGAAAACATTAAAATCTAAAAGGCAATAAATCTGCTTGGCATATTTGGTGTGTTGACTCTAACAATATACTTGGTGTTCCACCATTACAGGATTGGACACTATCATAATGAGTGATGTTTGAATGCAAATGCAACATTCAATTAGTTTTGTATACAAATGAGTATTTTTATGTTAACTATATTTATAATGTAATATAGTGTAAAATATGTATATAAATATTGCAGAACAAGTATATTTTGTTAGACTCTAATAAATAGTGAAGAAATACACAGAAATCCTTTAACTAAATGATCAGCACATGGTGACCAAGGCAGTTTACAGTGAGCTCACTGCCTCCCGGCCTTGTTCTTCACCGTTGAGTTTCTTATAATCTGGGCAACCAAAAGGCATTAAGCCGAAAATGAGGGTATGAATTTTCAAGAGGATTAAAGCAACAAGATGTATAACAAACAGGCATAATTTAAGAACTAGCTGTATTTTCTTAGTAAATATTTCATGAGATGTGCTCAAAATGTATTCATATTCCAAGTAATATGGGCCTCCCAACGGATTAAGTTTATGAAGTTCACATATGATAATATTTAGATGACAGCCTTTCTGATGTGATACCATGTACACTTATTGATGGATAGCAGTGTTGCAGAGTAACATGCTGCATCCATCTATGGGGAAAAGGTGAGTAGAGTGAGAAGTAGGTTAAAGAGAAGGACCCAGTTAAGGCCAATGCGTATGGTGGACGAGGAATACTTTGGTATCCACTGACTATAGCACACTGTGACATAATTCACAAGCACAGACTTTAAATACACACTTCCTACCATCCACATCAAAATCTTACATGATAGTATGTCTATAGCATAAGTATATATAAAGTGACACATAACCACTTATCAAATCAATCAATATCTGTTAACAGACTTGTCACTTTTCTGTAAGTGCTTTACCAAGGCCACCTTCATGGAATGAGAGATGATGGCAGTGGGTTAAAATGTACAGAAATAAATCAAAATCATAATAGCACAACAAAATTTAGAAATATGGCTGAAGTTGATCAGATACAGATGTTTGACTTTTGTTATTAGTTAACTATTAGATGTTTATCACTAAAAACTGAAAAAAGATGTGCAAGTATAAGGCGTGCCCAAGTTAAAGTGGGACTGATGAATTTATGCAAAGGTTTATTTCGTTTAAATGCACGTATATATTATAAATTGAAGAGTGGTTCATAGACAATATCTGTGTAACACATACTGTCTACACATAATCTCCTTGTTTGTTGAAACACGTGTCCCATTGGTCCACGAGACGATGGATACCGTCAGCAAAGAAAGTCTTGGGTTGCGTGCGGAACCATTCTTCAACGGTTTCTCGGACCTCATCGTTGTCTGTGAACCGGCGTCCCTTCAGTGCTTTTTTTGTCTGTAATCTCCCGGGTGGTTATTCAACGATTCTCCCTCACAAGGGAGTTCACTGCAGCAATTGATTCTTGAGTGATGACCACATGTGCTTGACCTGGTCGTGGCATGTCTGCTGTACTCACACGTCCATGACGAAAATCACTACACCATTGGAAAACTGCAGTACGTGACATACACTCAGTCCCATACATATTCTTCATTCGACTGTAAATGTCGGTTCCACTAACACCTTCTGCCGACAAAAATTGGATTACTGCGCACTGAGCCTGTTTGGAGGAATCCATGGCACGATAGTCAACTGTTATCTCGCTTCTGTTTCAGTCAGCAACACACTGCCACTATCGAGTGTACACCAAATTTCTCCTGACATACACTGCCATCTACCGGAGAAATCGCAAAGTTCTACCGCTGGGAATAACAGCGCTCCAACCTCAGTCCCACTTTCACTTGGGCACGCCTTATACTTTAGAATATGCATTCATTTGTTAAAAGTATCTACTAATGACAAACCTCTGATATTAAAGTACTACCAATATTTTAAAATAAACTTGCATATCAGTGGTAGTTAAAAGAACACCCATTATTAATCAATGAATGTTACCAGGAATACAAGCGGCTAAAATTACATGGTCTTCCCACTGTTAGCGACACAGTTCTTTGCAACAATCTTATGATTATTTTCTGATCAAAACCTATTCCACCTGAACTGTAGTTTGCAAGTCTAAAAGAGAACCCTTAATGTCTGTAATTACTTTGCACATGCTTGAATTTTGGGTTATTTCCAGCATTCAACTCATTCAGGAATTTCTGCTTCTTCTGCACCCGTAGTTGATAGTGCTTCCTTTCAGAAGTATGCACAGTTCTGTCACAGTACAGCATACCACTTTCTTCAAACTTTGTCAGAGGTGATCTTCATTCATATGTTTTCAAAAATGGTTCCAAGTCATGCAGTGATATTCCATATACTTCTAGTTTCATAATGGCTGCTATCAAAAAAATGCAACATATGATCTTACATATGCAGAATCTCTTGTTACATTAAACTCCTTCCCAGATGCCCTCACCAAAGTTATGCATGCCTTATCATTAGTATCACTAAATGGCTGAACAATTTTCTCAGTAGTATCAAGGTTCTTGTTATATGGTTGAGGTTCCTGAAGCCACGTGAACCAGCAAGACAAGACATATTAAAAACAGGAGGTGGCTGTTAGTTTTTTAATGCAGAATTCTTACTTCATGTCTGAAACAAGGTTTTTCACATTAGGATATTCTTCTTGGTTTGCTCAGCTAACATAAACAGACCATGTATTAAGCATGAAAGGTGTTGCTTCTGCACACAGAACAACAGCTTTGTCTACTGCACTACTATATAACGAGTTTAACAATGGGTCAATGTATACACAACTGATTGGCTATTTACATTCTCCAAATTCTTCCCAGCATACAACATGGGGTTTTTATGTTTGTCCAGGTGCAGTTTTCTGGCTATCAGATTGGCTTCCTCAACCAAGGGCACTAGCAGTTTTGTCTGCAGACAATCACATGAGGTTTACACCTGATTAGAGCTTATTTATTTCCATGCACATGCTGTATTAGAAAATATTTTTCCTTACTTGCAACCTAGAATGAACCACATGGTTCTGTATCATAAGAAAAGTGGTTTTGATAATACCCTACTTATTGGCATTACAAGTCCTAGAGTTCATGCACTAGAAACTACGCTGACAGAGTTATGAATAGTACGTACCTTTTTCCTGCAGTAGTAACAAGAAAACCATCTTCTCAACCACTACCATACAGGGTAATTATGTAACCCAATGTCAAAGCAAACTTAGATTTCATCCCAGAAGAGTGAAGGCCTCACCACTTCATTTTCTTCATTTTTGGTATTGCAAAAAATTAATCACAGGATGAAAATCACTTGCTAATTTAAGTCCCCTTCAAAATACCTTGGGAAATGATGCAAAATCATGAATAATTATATGACTGGAAGATAACACATGATGACTGTCACACACTGTCCAGAGGTACTGCCGCAAACTTCATAGGGTGTTTGATGTAGTAATCAACAATGTGCAATGTGACATGATTTCAGCAAAGTCAAACAGACTTGCTGTAAATCCATTCTTTGAATGCTGTGTTGTGGAAATGAAATACTGTCTCGGAACAGTAAATAAACAAGTATTGAACAGCCTACCACACGTACTGGAAGACGCACCTATCTTAAGAAACATTCCGTATTATTTAATATTTTATGAAATGTAGACAAATTCTGAGAATAAGCATTTATAGGCAAACAATCATCAAAATATGCATACATTAAAACCGTCTCAGGCTAGCAGTGGCAACAGGTGTTGGAACAGGAAGTAAACCAACATCCTGAAAACCCTCTCTCTTCTCGAAACATTGGTTTATTTACTCGATGTTCAACAACTTGACACAGCTGATAGCCTGAGAAAGTCTTACACAATTCAATGTGAATAAAAGCAACCCCTTTACAGGCTTGGACAGGCCCTGAGGGTTCCAGGAGGTTGAAGGGCTCCCAGATTTCAAGACAATCAGCACATGTAGTAGGTGGTAAGGTTGTCAGCCCTATGCACTGTCCACCTTTATCCCCCTACGAAATATTTCTGGTACTCATTTCTGTTAGAGGCTCAGTCAACCCCAGGGCCATAGTGCGATCGGAAGGATTACATCAATGAAAAATTCCAATGACACCATCAGGAATTGAACCCACAACCTTCCAGCTTGTAGCGCAGTGCCTCACTAACTGCGCCACCACATGCCCCATTCAATGTGGATGCTTTAGATTAAACCATGCATACTTTAAAATCTGTTGTATGTCACCTCAGGAAACATATAAGCATTGACCTAAACATCCAATGCCCAGTCATTAAAAGACAAATGGGCAAGACAGAATTTTACCTAACATACCTAAAAAGTGAAACCAATGAAGCCTGTCTGGATAAAAGTGATTACAGGTAGGATGTGTTGTGTGAGCATTAGTGACTTGAGGTAGAAAGTTTTACTGTTAAATACAAATTTACCCATCATCATCATCATCATCAACCTTTGACACTTCTACTTGTATGTGAGTCATCTAGAATCCCAGCCTCTCCATCTACACTGTTCCAAGGATCTGTCTCTGCAGTTTTTTCCTGTGCCCTTCTCCCTCTTCTAACTTGTTGTCCCCATCCAGATCTCAGTTTTCCTCATTCCCACAAATATACCACTTTCCTTGCATAACTTGCAGAAATTTTTCTTTTTTACTGATCTGGAGCAGTTTAGGTCTTACCATACAAACATACCTGCTCACATCTGCTCTGTGAAGTGTTTACATTTGAAAACAGCAAATGTAAAGTTTACTGGAGCACACTGTTTTTTTGAGTCACTACCCATTTTGTACATAAGTATTTCAATAGAGGGCTTCAAAATTCTGAGTTTATGGCTGATAAGTAATAATACAACTTATGCAAGAAAACTGGCATCATTACAGACACTGAAAACAAACTTTATCCTTTGTATTGAAAAGTCTGGATACCATAAATAATGCCTTGCTTTACTTTAGCCATCATACTTTACAGAGCTGCATCAACATGTAATCAGATTTGTTACACAAAAACATTATTTCTCATTATTAACTATTATAAGCATATTAACAAGTGTTTTAAAAAATGCATAAAGAAATCTGTACATATATTACAAAATGAAGACATAATTTCGCGATGTCTTCTGTGAAACAACTGACAAATATTGCTTAGTCTACCCATACTGCCACCACAAAATTAATGGCAATGCTTATGCTGGAAAATATCCACTGCTCCATACACATGGTTAACCAAAATAAAACAATTTCAATTCTTCTTTGTATTAGTATGATACTCTTCATCTTTAAAAATATATAATCTGTACATTGAATAAAGGTACATTAGAAGCCATTCCCAAAACAATGCACTACAAAATTTAACAGGCTATAGCAGTTTACTTACATACAAATTCAGACAATTGCCAAGCCACACACTGTCACTGGCCAGCTGAACCATTCCATACCGAGGAGCAACAAATAAATATTAAGCAGGATTACATCCCTTATCACTCACAAATACACTAATGACAAACTCAATTTTCAACCACTGTATGAAATACACCACTTAAAATATGCAACCACTGGCCACATCAGTGCTACCGACTCATTCTGTAACACTGTTCCCATCAGTTGACGATTCCATATCCAATAAAAAAAATAACGAAAAGAGACCGACAATTCCCCCCCCGCCTCACCCCCCCCCACAACCACCCCTCCCGCCCTTCGCCACATTTATTGTTTTTTATTTTTTATAATTGAATTGAACAATCATAATATTAAATAAAATTATAAAAAAAAAA
>Ga0136643_10011480_pt1 | contig 13140 bp, 5 predicted proteins | sample TergutLab28metaG_FD_96883 | JGI IMG/M metagenome (GOLD analysis project Ga0136643, IMG submission 96883) | Labiotermes labralis P1 segment gut microbial communities from Petit-Saut dam, French Guiana - Lab288 P1 (version 3) (version 3) | ecosystem: Host-associated > Arthropoda: Insects >...
AAAGAGGGACTAAAAAGGGAGGTTTTTTAAACTAACAAATTTTTTCTTACAAAATGAAAAAGTATTTAAACCCCCCCCCCCCCATATCGCAAGAGGTTAAAACATTGACAAAACTCCTAAACCAAGTTAACATTATTCATCAGAGAAGTTCCTACTGAAAGGTAGCCCGTGTAAATTATAAAATTCAATGGGTAATGAATTTCTAATTTTCTCTACTGTTATTTTCAACATTTTCAGAACACAACAAAATACTTCTATTTTTCGATAGTCTCCAACTTGCGAAAAAACCTCAGCTTTTTTTGGAAGTTACCCACACTTCGCACATTTTTACATCTTCCTATAAAAATAATCTTTTAAGTGAAACAGAGCAAAGAGCGTTGCGAAATGATCCTAAGAGGACAAAAATTAAGTACTCGGAATAAGACCTGGTCTAGAGACTTAACCACAAATCTGATATTAAATGTCCTGCGCTCGAACCTTTTTCCACTGCGGTGAAAGAATGCAACTGAAGGTCTGAGACATGAGACAGACCTCACACAAAATATAGTTCTTCTCCATGAAAAAGGCCAGTCTCTTAATACTGTTTATAAAAAAATCGCTTTTTATTTTTCGAAGCATAAAAAACACGTAAATAAGCTGATGGACAAAACCAAGTGTTTTTAAAGTAGCAAATATTTATTATTTAGCATTACATTTTCAACCGAGACAAATTAAGTGTACTTCAGACAACACTGCAATTTCCAAACCGGTTGACGGCCAATCTTGGTGAAGAAGTCTTATACAATTAGCCCAATCTCTAAGCCGCCCGAAGATATCTGCATTAATACAACACATACAGTTGGCAATTTACAGCAATAGGCCTATTACTCAAGACTCAGGAAACATCCATGGCTTTCGCAACCCAGGGGTCTCTTCGAGTAAGTTCCTGATGGAAACAACTTTTCATTAGAAGGTACAGACAACGATTAACGCCAAGCTAATGTAGTATTCTCAACCATTCAGTGAAACACATTAGTTTCTGAATTTACGTAACACTCTTTACCACGTACTCAGTTAACAACCCGAATAAAACTCAATTTTATCTCTTCGTCTAAAATGACCTAATTTACTCGAAATAAGGACAGAGTAGGCAACAAACGTATAACCTGCATTCGCGTAAACATTGTGCTATACATACGCAAAATACTCTCCCTTTTTATGTCTGAAGCACTTTCACGAAAATCTGTCTCGTGGGAGCCGAGATGATATATGCGGATAAACAGACCGGGAGACGTCATTAATATAAAAGGTGCTCTTGGTTATTTATGCGAAAGCGCCTGAACGGAAACTACGCTAGGTAAGTCAGCATAGTCATTCGGCTACGGGCTGGATGTCCGAGATATTTTGGTTGGCTTCCCAGGAGGAGGAAGGAAATAAATTTCTCTCCACAGCGTCCAGATCAACTCTGAGGCACACCTAGCCACTTATTCAGGTTTCGCTGTGTATGGAAGGATCGGGTTGTGAGTTTGACCACTCGACATCTAGTGATAAGGTTAAGAATGAATGGAACTATACGTTTACCCCTCCACACACCTTCAAGGAGTGAAGAGGGACAATTTGACAAAAGTTTTGCTTCTCTGATACCCGACACCTAAACGACGTCGCAGAATGTAAATCACTGTACATATAACAACTTGATATTACGCCAGACATTGGTACCGATACGGATGGCGGAGCGCCATTCAGTAGAATTTAACCCTCTGATATCTGATAATAATAATAGTTCCGCAAAAAAAGAAGCCTGTCTCAAATGAAACACGCTGTAGTGTAGAAGGTAGCCATACTCTGGTACATAACGACGCACATTCCGCAGCTCTACAAGTCCTAGGTTCTTGGCCCGTTTTGTACACTTGGATAATGCAAGACGTGGCCCAGCATGTGATCTTCGTTTTGTTTGTCTAGGACAATAGCTTGACAATATAGGCCCACCTCGGAGTTATATCGGATTTTCTTTTAGCTGTAGAAATTTAGCCTCCATGAAGAGAAAAGGAAGAGTTTCAGACATTGTGCTTAGATTGTTCGAAAAATCAGAAAGACCTTCAAGAGAATAAACTACTTCAATGTGAACAGTGATCCCTTTCACTTTCACACACGGATCACTTTGCTTCGGTAATCCCTGCTGGCAGAGATTGTCACCCTTATCTGTTACCTCCAGTCAACTTTCGAGAAAACATTTGTGCAAATAAAAATTGCCCGTTTTGTTACTGAGTGGAAGATGTAACACTCCTGACTGACCTGCTGTCATCCAGCCTGTACCCGGCGTTTCATAACTGACCTACCTCGGTTAATTCACTTCATTATGAAGGTAAAGATAAAACAATCCCTGTATAGGCCTGAACAGGTCCAGAGGGTTCCAGAAGGCTGAGGCTCTCAGATTTCAAGACGATCGGCACATGAAGGTGGTAGGGCCGCCTTTACCCTCCAGGAAATATTCCTGCTACTCATTTCTGTTAGAGGCTGAGTCGAACACAAAGCCGCAGTGCGGTTGTCATGAATTCTGTTTTATGAATATATTTTATTGTATTTTATTAAGTGAATTTGTTAGTTAATATGTTGAATGTAACAAATGCCCGGTAAGAGCCACATAAAATTTGCAATTAATTATTGCTTAAAAATGGACGACACAGCAGTACTCTCGTTAAGAAGAAAGTTCGAAACGTAGGAGACACACGGTGTTACACTTGGTTTATATTACATAATATTAATTAATTAATTTTAATGGACGAAACTTATATTTCAAAAAGTTGTGAAGATTTGCGTTTAGCATTAGAACGAGATCTTGACAAATGGATTTCAGTAAATGAAAATGTAAAATGCAAAATTACAGCAGAGATCTCCACAAGCTAAAAAGCACTAAAATATAGGCCTGTTATCAATAATAATGTAATGCCTCTGAAATTTTTTTCAGGTATGATCGTAGCTTTAAAGATAATGGTAACATTGCCTGTTACAGCGGCTAAGGTGAGGCGATGGTTGTTAAAAGTGACACTTAGTCGTAAGAAATTTATCTTCTTTTGATAATCGAAAGTGCTTTCCTTCGCTATGAATCTTATCAATCCAAAAACAAAAATTTAATTTAAAATGATATAAATGTATCGATTCTTCCGAGAAGCCAAAAAAGGTTTATAAGCATAAACACCATTTAGGGTTCAATAAGCTTTCTAAAACTCTTAAGTCTATAGAAATTTTTGGAAGGTCTGCAGTATTAATGTTGTGTCTCTTGCGAATAAATACTAAGTTTTCTCCATTTCGTTCTTTGTTTATTTTGTCTCTGTTCTTGTCTCTCCATAATATTTTGTGCCCATCCTTCCAAATATTGATGCCCTCACGGTGGTTCCAATGAAGTACCGATGTTTCAAAGGCGTTTTCTTGTGTTTTGGTTACAGTACCGATATTTGAGAGGAGTTTATTGGTTTGGTTACAGTACTAATGTTTGAGAGGTTAGTGTTAGTGGTATGGTTACAATACCGAAATTTGAGAGATGAGTGTATTGGTTTGGTTAAAGTACCATAAGCGAGAGGTGAGTATTAGTGGTTTGGTTACAGTACCTATATTCGTGAGGTGAGTTTTAGTGGTTTGGTTACAGTACCAAAATTTGAGAGGTGATTGTTAGTGGTTTGGATACAGTACCGATATTTGAGATGCGAGTGTGAGTGGTTTGGTTACAGTACCGATATTTGAGAGGTGAGTGTTAGTGGTATGGTTACAGTACCAATGATTGAGAGGTGAGTGTTAGTGGTTTGGTTACAGTAACGATATTCGAGAGGTGAGTAGTAGTGGTCTGGTTACGGTACCGGTTTTCGTGAGATGAGTGTTAGTGGTTTGGTTACAGTACCGATATTCGAGGGGTGAGTGTTAGTGTTTTGGATACAGTACCGATATTCGAGAGGTGAGTGTTAGTGGTTTGGTTACAGTAATGGTATTCGAGAGGTGAGTGTTAGTGGTCTGGTTACAGTACCGATGTTCGTGAGGTGAGTGTTTGTGGTTTGGTTACAGTACCGATATTCGAGAGGTGAGTGTTAGTGTTTTGGTTACAGTACCGATATTCGAGAGGTGATTGTTAGTGGTTTGGTTACAGTACTAATGTTTGAGAGGTAAGTGTTAGTAGTTTGGTTACAGTACCGATATTTGAGAGGTGCTTGTTAGTGTATGGGTTACAGTACCAATGCTTGAGAGGTGATTGTTAGAAGTTTCGTTACAGTACCGTTATTTGAGACGTGAGTGTTAGTGGTTTGGTTACAGTACCGACATTCGTGAGGTGGGTTTTAGTGGTTTGGTTACAGTACCGATATTCGTAAGGGGAGTGTTAGTGGTTTGGTTATTGTACTGATATTCGAGAGATGAGTGTTAGTGGTTTGGTTACAGTACCAATGTTTGAGAGATGAGTGTTAGTGGTTTGGTTACAGTGTCGATATTTGAGAGGTGAATGTTAGTGGTTTGGTTACAGTACCAATGTTTGAGAGGTGAGTGTTGGTGGTTTGGTTACAGTACCGATATTCGAGAGGTGGGTGTTAGTGGTTTGGTTACAGTACCGATATTTGAGACGTGAGTGTTAGTGGTTTGGTTACAGTGCCGATAGTCGTTTCGGAAGTAACTTTGTAGTTCTGTTGCAGTGCCGAATTTTCAGAGGTGATTTTAGCGGTTTGTTTGCAGTACACATATTTCAGTTGTGTCTTTAACTGGCGTGATTATAGTAGCGATGTTTCGAGGGCAAGTATTAGTGGTTCGGTTTCAGTACCGACGTTTCAGAAGTGATTTTCCGTTATTCGATTATATCACTCATGTTTGACAAACGACTGATACTGGTGCTGTTAGTGTACCTATGTTTCAAAGGAATTATCTTTACCCATGATCATCTTCCCTAATTAACGAAGGAGCAAATTTCTCTAATACTTCGGCATACGCCTAAGCAGACTACGTGGAATTACATTCCACAGAACGATTACATTTTTCATCACTGCTTTGAGACCGTCAAATCTCACAAAACAAATATTCCAGCTATCAGAAATTAACACATTACAAGGTTGCGAGTTGTTAGAAATAAACAAAAAAAAAATCACGCGGTACGTACCCAATTATCGAAGATTATATTTGTTGGGTATGTGTGAGAAAGGAATGGAGTCCGCATGGAAGCTGCTTGTTCACGGAACAGCCCAACGAATGAAGAAAAAAGAAGCAATAAACTATCTGACGTGCACAACAGGGTGGTATTTCTTCCTTGTACTGCGATGGAAATATTGTTGTTGTTTCATTGTTATGCAAGATGTGTTAGCAGCCTGTAGACCGGTCGGTCATCTTTTATCTGCCTACTCGCATCTTCGTCTCTCTTTCTCTCTTATATCGTTGATGATGATTATGCTGAATGACCACCGTAGGTCATCAGTTCCATAGTATGTTACCAACAACGATGTGACCCTTGGAAAGCAACGTGCTGATAATTTAATTAATCGTACAAAATGCAATAGTTAGTGCAGGATATTATCTGCTGTAACACCGAAAACCCCTACGCTTTTCCCACGCGGTCTGTTCATGTGTTTCTTGCGACAGTCACGATAAACAACAAGTAATTCCATTAGCAAGTTAACCAGGCGATTATCGTAATGGTCATCAACTGTGTTTATTAAGAAGTAGGAACTTAACTTTTTAATGCTTATACGGTTGGTTTTAGACTTCAAAGTTTTACCGTCTGTATCGAAATAATGCCCTATACTGGTGGCAAGTAACACATGCTGTGGAGCTGCGTCTAATCAACAGTAGTTTGGGCCTATAAACGTAACTTTAAATCATAGGAAAGATACAGCCATAAAAAGCTTCTGTCGAACCATAAAGTCCTCCTTGAACTTCAAATGTCGACCTCCTGATAAGTTGAAGGAGGCTATGGTGGCCTGTTTGTGGCCTCGTCCTTGCATTTGCGTGGGTAGTTTGTGGGAAAATAAGATGTACTGACGTCCAAGCATTTTCCTCAGAAACCTGTTCTTAATTTCTTTCATTAAGGCGGGACAGAAATTTTTCACTCATTTAAAAAAATACAATCTTAAATATAGCTGGTATTAGCATTTGAAGTTTTCTAGATAGCCCGTAGGAACACAACAGATGCTAACCTACATGGTAGCGATAATTCCGCAAAATCCATCTGCTCCTAATTAGGCCATAAACTAAACTGTTCGAATGATCAGATCAACTATGTGGGAGAGAAGAGTTGTATGCGAGGTTTTGGTGGGGAAGTTTGACGACAAGAGGTCACTTGGAGAACCTACGCGTATTTAGGAAGATAATACTAAAATGTACGTTAAAGACAGAACAGGAGGGCGTAGACTAGATTTGTCTGGCTTTTGTAAATGCAGTGATGCACCTTGTGATGCCATAAAATGCGCGCAATTAATTCTAACCTAATTTCCTTCCTACAAGAAAGAAAACTAAAACTAAGTACTGTAATAGTTTTTGAAAACTTTTTAAAGATAATAATTTTGTAAAATATACAACAAAAACACGTTTTTCTTCACCTTTTCTTATGATAAGAATAACTAATATACTTCTAAAGCTACGCGATGAAATTTGTTATGGAAATATATAATCAAAATTCTTACATAGTACGTATTATATATTCTGTAATTCAACAATTACAAACATGGCTACTAGACGATAGTGAGGTTGTATCCGACAGATCTAACATAGTCAAATGCCACCTATAAGTAAGTACAAGAATATAATAAGAGAGTAATAAAAACAAATTAGGAGGCTAGGGCCCATAATAAAGCTGTCATGCCATAATAATATTAATAACAACAGTAGTAATGCCAATATAAATAAATAAATATATATATACACACATTCAGAAACCTATACTATACAAAATCAGGCTTTATGAGTTCTGCTAGGAAATGCCTGTTTCGAAATACATGGGCCGTTTGATTCTGCTAGGAAATGCATATTTCGGAATTCAAGGACCGTATGATTCTGCTAGGAAATGCATGTATGATTCTGCTAGGAAATGCCTGTTTCGGAATTCAAGGGCCATATGATTCTGCTAGGAAATGCCTGTTTCGGAATTCAAGGGCCGTATGATTCTGCTAGGAAATGCCTGTTTCGGGATTCAAGGGTCATATGATTCTGCTAGAAAATGCCTGTTTCGGAATTCAAGGACCATATGATTCTGCTAGGAAATGCCTGTTTCGGAATTCAAGGGCCGTATGATTCTGCCAGGAAATGCCTGTTTCGGAATTCAAGGGCCGTATGATTCTGCTAAGAAATGCCTGTTTCGGAATTCAAGGAACATATGATTCTGCTAGGAAATGCCTCTTTCGGAATTCAAGGGCCGTGTTATTCTGCTAGGAAACGCCTATCTCGGAATTCAAGGGCCGTATGATTTTAAACTGTATGTTTCTTCATATTTGCATTTTCGTGTAGTTTGTTTTATCGAATGTATGCTCCTCCTCACCGCAATATAGTGTGACGGATCCACCGTCAGTTCAGTTATTGTCATGAACACGTCATGCAGCATCAATTAAAACAGCGTATTAATACCAGTGCAAAATTTCCATTAACATCTCTTATAGTGTTCTGCACACACTGCAAACAACTTGTAGGGTACAGGGCAGGCAAAACAGCCGACACTGATGTAACGTATTGTACTGCAGTGTAATCAATATTCTTGAACGAGTGTCAGCTAACATTGCCTTAAACCTTTAAAATCTAAAATTAATTATGCAACAGAAAAATAAAAATGATACCTCACAGTAAACCCACGGTTTCCTTCATTACAAAATCCAAAAGTTAATATTGTGTGCTACTCGAAATATTTTGAAACAATCAATTAGTGTGTGTGGCAAAATGCAAAGTTCTTTAGTGTAAATCAGGTGGTATATACCAACCACTCTCCATTAAAGATGTAACAGTGGTCTCCTGTCTCTTAATATCTTCCCGTCTGCACTGCTCAGTGCTGTCCTGCTGTCAGGTAATTAGGTCAAAAGACAGACGACATTGACCTACAAGTTAGTCATACAACAGCAAATCGAGAAATTACATTTACTGAGAAATTAAGAAGAGATAAATTTCAGAGGACCCTTGCTACCTTTCAGCTCAAAATCTATTACTTTTCCATGGGTCTCTAAGAAAGTAAAGATTTCAAAATTCAAATATATTTTTATTTCTTTCTGTGCGTGCACAACTTAGCGCCTCACCTGTACGGAAGTAGAAGCATGCTTGTATAAGAGGTGGGGGGGTCTGACTTGTGAGAACAGAGTGCGAAGGAAAAAAATGGTAGCTACGTACGGAGGAGTAAGTAAAGAGAAGAGAAAATTAAATGATGAGAATCCTCGCAATTTTTGTTCCACCAAATACTACTAATTCCTGCGTGATTTCAGGCTTCCACCTCGAAGTATAAGAGAACTGCGTTCTTCTGAGTCATTACACAAAGAGTAGTGGTAATTTCTTACTGACGTTTCGGGACAACTTATCGGTCCCGAAATGTCGGTAAGGAATTACCCCTACCCGCTGCGCAATAATCCAGAATAAAGCGGTTCTCATTACTCATTCCTACTCCCTGTTACTGAGTTCTTCTGTCAGTTGCTATGATTTCACAATTTTGATGGTAGATGAATGAAATATGAACATGCAACCTTCATGCACAGTTGCTGACAGGAGAAAACCGAAATATTTTACCATGGCGCCACAACCCCAGTGGGCCAAGACCTCCTCCTTATCGAGGATTCACAATCACACTCAGTTATACACACCACACTCGGCAGGATTCCTCTGGACGAGAGATCGGCCCGTCGCAGAGACCTCTACTTGACTACATACAACATTCACAAGACAGAGACATCTAAGCCTCCAGCGGGATTCGAACCCACAATCCCAGGAAGCGAGGTATCGCAGAACCACGCCTTAGACCGCGCGGCCATTTGGTTCGGCAGACAATCGAATTACTAGGGGTAAGAACCTGTGTCAGTAGCAGGTTGTCTACCACCCATTCAAAATTTTTTTTGTTGGTTCGGTACTCAAATTTTCTTGCCACTGTTGTTGAATCCATCGCAAAGAAAAGTTTAAAAAGTGCCTTCCTGTTAAAATTCCATTTCTTCTTTAGACCTAATTTTAATATAAATTGTGAAATAATTATACACGATATTAACAGAAAGAAAAATATAGCTAAATTGTGTAAATTTATCCTAATTACAGATAAAGCCATTTTATCATCACTGACAAACAAACCGTACGCTAATGGCTCATGATCAAGGCCATTAAAGATAAAATATACTGGCATTTCCGCGTCACACACCTGAATGTGTTACAGCTTTGCGTAACCCTTTAAGGACTAAACGTGTCTGCTTTATATAAGGACTCAGAGCGTACCGCGCAGTAAACACTCTCCACCTCGGTTATACAAAACCATTCTGCTAAAGTTGCGTAAGGCAAAAGTCGCTGTTTGTTCTGACATCCGTACAAAACACATAAACGCAATGTGAGAACTATATAGAATGTTTAAATGTTAAACCTGATGGCACGTAAAGTAATCGCGAGGCTTTCAGAGTTTAACAGATGATGACCTCAACACTTTTGCTAGAAAAGAAACAATACTTACGACTTTTTAAGACCGTTTGTCTCACTATAATAACGCGATTGCAATATAATTTATGATAATAGTGTCTCGGTGCAAAGCGACACCCTTCTCCACAATTCCTCTATTCCGTTCTGTAGCATACAGTTTTTGATTTCTTGGTTTCAAAGACAGGACTTACAGAAACAGTCTGTAATTAGAGTACAGTAACACATAGGAAACAATTCTCATGCGGTCACATTTCTGAGCGGATATTTATTGAATGTATTTTCCTTGAAAAGCTTACAGTCTCTCAGCTGGCTGATGGATATGCCGATTTCTTGGCATACGAGGATTCAACACGACTCTCACGAGAGGCCGAAACGGTTCCTGATTCTGAATCATGTGAGAGCATCGCCACGTCTTCAAACTGGTACCTTCCAGCTACGTCATGCGACTAACATTTTATATTCATCTCTTATTCCCGTCTACTTCTGTCTAAGTTGAACAAGAGTGTAGGGAATTTTACCTGAACAAGTAAATGTTTTTCTGCTCGCATCTAGAGCTTAACTCGCTGCACATAAACTGGAGCGGAAAATTCTAAAAGTAAGGTTTGCGAAGAATAAAAAGAATGTATTTCACTTCCTTTCCTGCGTTTCCTGTAAGAGTAAAGCGGCCGAAGCATGATGCTGACCACTCACGTTCACCGCGTGTCGAAGTAAAGAATGAGCGGCACTATACCTCCACTTTGTCTATTGCGATCCCGTTGTACTGTTTTCCTGAGCTTAGTCTAAACACAACCGTTATTTTTTTTTTTTTTATTTGTAGCTTAAGAACTGAAATAAAATCAAGATTTTTGTTTCGAATGAAGCCGTGTTTGTATCGAATGATGCACCTCCACTCCCCCATGTCATCATTGCGTTTGCGGGGACTTTTTAACTTCTTTCTTTACCCGCTTCACCCTCCAGCGCACCTGCAGAGCAAGTCTTTACTGCTCTCGAGATAACAGAACATACGTATGCCAAAGCGCCATAGTTGTTGTGCTGTAAATAGGTTGCGTAACTTTTAATTACTCGCGTCACTGAGGGTCAGCAGGAGAACTCCGCCATTAATTTAGCATCACTCAGTTGAACTCTTTGAAATATGATGGAAGAGGAGGAGATTGAGGAGAAGAAGAAGAATAAGAAGAAGAAGAAGAAGAAAGAGAAAAGGAAGAATAAAATAGGGGTAGTGAGACAGAGTGTATTTAGCACGAAGAAACAGAACTTTTCCCGGTTTCCAGCCTGTTCCCCGTCGTCCATAAGATAACGGTAGCTTTGATTTAGCCTAAGGTAACAATGTGAAAAGATGGAGGCAATGTCTAGGTAAGTGGGCGATTTTGAATATGTAGCAGAGGAAAGGTGTCGAGCAGCTACTGTGTTTGGGCTGAATTCCTGTTATTTATATTGGAGGGCTGCACTGGGGAGAAATTCTGTTGTTAGCATTTAGAGGGCTCTATTTCTCCTAATTCATAGCCCGACAAATAACAGAGTCAGTATCCGTTACAAAGACCAGCCGATTATGCTCTGTAGAAAAATGATCCCAAATTATAATGACAATGAAATGATAATTGTCAGTACAATTCCTGAATAAAATGCCGAATATTTCAATATCAAAGTAGATGCTTCATATAGTCACTAGTGTGTTCTATAGGGCGAACAGAAAGCAAGCGACGAATACACATCTCTACCTGCTACTTATATACTTGATGGGGAACAAGGGTACAGGTCATTCAACTCCTGAGCTGTTCTCTTGTGATGCTCTTCCAATGTAGTTGTCATCATAACAGACCTGGTCGTCATCGTTATCCTGTTTCTACATAGTTCGAAGTTCTTCAAATATAAAACCGAGATCCACGATAAAGCAGGGGTGTCAAAGCGTAGGTCTATTAATTACATAACTGTCTGCAATATTTCGTTTCTTCGCGTAGTCTTATTGAAATTTCGACAATTTTCTTTAGTTTTCTTATCTTCATTTAATAAAAATTAAAAATAATAAGGTTATATAGGTTTCAATTGCAATCAGTAAGTACTGAACGGAAAGGGATATGGCAAGGAGGGGCCGTAATTTGATTTAAAGTAACGTCTCCGCAATGGCCTGCGGAAATTCAGGAAATGAACTAAGTTTCTAAGGCCGTATCATTGATCGCCAGGCCCAGATTATGGGCCTGGCGGGAACCTACGAACACAGAGCTACACCAATAGCCACTGAACCACCAGCGTGCAACATACCACAGCAATATCTGTAAAAATTATGAATAAAATGTACTTCATTATTCAGTTGTCATTTTAAACAGGTCATACATTCCTCTTTTAGAGTGGTTTACGTTTCTCTCTTTCTCCCTGTCGGTTCGGTTGCTAGGTGATCATAGATGGCATGTATACTTCACACGTGTCCTCTATCTAGCGCCATACCGTTGCTAAAGAACCGTTTAAATCATAAAGCAATATCAGTGCGCGGCCACGACAACTAGTATTTTGAAAATGTTATGTTGCGTAGTATAAAGTGCACAAGGCTTGTTATTCTGGCCGCATAAATTATTATTATTATTACTACTACTACTACTACTACTACATTCAGTTACATGTACAAGTATCCCGCCAGGGACGTGGTTGCTAGGTTCAGGGCTTCTGCATTTGTCATCTTTGATGTTCCTTTTTTCTAAACCTCATACAATTATTACTGGAATCATCGATTGCACATCCAAGATAATTTATTTTCTTCTTCCGACTTCACTTATATTTCCTCATCCGGTTTACCCACTTGTACCTAACCTTACATAAGAGGTAACATGATTTCTCAATACTGCAGTCTTATTTCAATTTAGTAACACATTCTATGTAATTCTCTCTTTCAGCCCTAGCTACCTGCTGTTCTGGATCTCCTCTATTCAATTCTGTGTTTTTCTACATTTCAAAAATAGAAGTGTTTTGTTCTCTCTCTCTCCCTCCCTCCCTCATAAAGTGCATCAACTCTTCTCGACTCCCCCTGTCATTACTGTCATTTCCATATTTTGTCATTATGCATGTAAACAGGCATTTAATAACAGAAGCAGCAGTTGGCAGTGGTGAAGCTCTTACTTGGCGGAAAAACAATTTGCGCTAGATTGTAGCTTCACCCAAAGAGTTCACATCAAATTAAAATATCAGTCGTCACGTCACTTTTCGCAATATTTAGACTGGGTATTTTTTTAGATACATCTGTGTTTAAAAATTCTCTGTTGATATTTTAATGGGAATTATTTTATTAATGATTATGCACAACATTTTTGTAACGAACATGTAATTTCGTTATTTTAGTTTAGGTCATTTTAGGGGGTCTTTGTTGGTATGTGTGTACTAAGATTTAAAACAAATTAGTACGTATATGTTATGTTAATATACTGGGAGGAAGCATACATAATCTAAAGGAAAACGCAGAAGCGTTAGTAGCTGCTACTAGGGAGATTGGACTGGAAGTAAGTGCTGATAAAACTAAGTACATGGTCATGTCTCGAGATCAGAATGCAGGACGAATTCACAGTGTGA
>Ga0136643_10011481_pt1 | contig 13140 bp, 12 predicted proteins | sample TergutLab28metaG_FD_96883 | JGI IMG/M metagenome (GOLD analysis project Ga0136643, IMG submission 96883) | Labiotermes labralis P1 segment gut microbial communities from Petit-Saut dam, French Guiana - Lab288 P1 (version 3) (version 3) | ecosystem: Host-associated > Arthropoda: Insects >...
GTGGTCGAAAATGTGTTGAAACATTCGCCCGACACGATTATTCTGATTGTGAGCAATCCGATGGATACAATGACTTATTTGGCATTGAAAACGAGCGGACTTCCAAAAAATCGTGTTTTCGGAATGGGCGGAGCGTTAGACAGCGCGCGTTTCAAATGCTATTTGAGCAAAGCGTTGAATGCAAATTCAAATGAATTGGAAGCGATGGTTATCGGCGGACACGGCGATACAACAATGATTCCGCTCGCGCGTTTTGCTTCGTATAAAGGTCGCCCGATTGCCGATTTGTTGGATAAAACGGCGTTGGATAAAGTGGTTTCCGACACGATGGTTGGCGGTGCAACGCTCACGGCTTTGCTCGGAACTTCGGCGTGGTATGCGCCCGGCGCGGCGGCGGCTTATGTTGCTGAGGCGATTATTCACGACCAAAAGAAAATTGTTGCAAGTTGCGTTTCATTAGATGGCGAATACGGACAAACGGACATTTGTATCGGTGTTCCAACCGTGATTGGTAAAAACGGCGCAGAGGAAATTCTCGATTACAAACTGAACGCAGAGGAAAAAGCCTTATTTGCAAAAAGTGCCGATGCTGTTCGCGCTACAAACGATGTGTTGAGAGAAATTGGTTCGCTGTAAGCGGATAAAATGATAAATGTGCTTCGCACGACAAAATGATAAAGGCTTACGCAAATTGTTTGCGCAAGCCTTTATCGCTTTATCATTTTATCGCTTTATCTCTCTTTCAAAAGTTCCGCAATTTCACTCAAACTCATATTTCTCCCGACGATTTTTCTCTTTCTATCTATCAAAAGAGTAGTTGGAACGCCAGATACGCCGTAAAGTTCGCGCACTTCGTTGTCGTCCCAGCCTTTCAAATCGGAAACGTGATGCCACACAAGATTGTGGTCTGCAATTGCTTCTTTCCAGCGAGATTTTTCTGTGTCGAGTGAAACGCTGAAAATTTCAAATGAACTTCTCGTGTGTTCGTTATAAAATCTTGTCATATCAGGAAAAGCACGGATGCAAGGCGGACACCACGAAGCCCAAAAATGCAAAAGAACATAATCGTGATTTCCGACAACATCCGAAAGTGAAAGCATTTCGCCTGTTGGAGTTGGAAGTGTGAAGTCAATAAACGGTTGTCCCTGCGCAAGTCTTTGTTCCGTTTCTGTTTGTCGAATAAAATCTTGAACTTGCGAGGTGTTTCGTGTTGCTTCGTTCATCAAATCCAGTATTGCAATCCTATCCTCCAAAGACAACAAAAATCGATTTCTTAGAAAAACAAATGTTCCCACAGTAGTATTTACATTTTCTATGGAAAAATCACGAACTAAACGCTGACGTTTGCTTCGATAGTAATCATTTCTCAAACGCAATTCGATTTCGGAAAAAAGATTATTCTGCACAGAATCGCGAAATTCTGGCGGTATTATACTGTTCAACTCGTCATCGAAAGACTGCGCTAAATCGTTCGCTTTGCTTCCGCTTATCTCAATAACCTTGTCTTTGGTTATATTGAAATTTATGTCAGCATTTTCCAATATAAAAGGTTTAATCTGAGTTGAAAATCCCGGAAAGTTGAATGCCAAAAATGCCATTGTCGGCTCATTTACAGAACCTTCAAACGTAAATGTTTGATTCTCAACAACGGTTTGGACAGGTCTTTCACCAGAGATTTCAAAAAAAATTGTAACGCCGTTCATATCGGCACTTTCCGCTGTTCCGTGCAATGTGAACGATTGCGGTTGTTTTGTGCAACTAAAAAGCGTTGCGACAAAAAGAATTGAAATTAAAATTTTGTTCATATTATTTTTATTTTAAAATTTAGTAATTCGTACATTCGTGCATTCGACCTTTCGTGCTTATTTCAAAAGTTCCGCCATTTCGTCAAAACTCATATTTCGCCCAACGATTTTTCCGTTTCTGTCAATTAAAAATGTAGTTGGAATTCCTCTTATGGCATAAAATGTCGGGACTTCGCAGTTTCCGCCTTGTAAGCTGGAAACGTGTTGCCAAACAAGTCTGTGTCTTTCGATAGCGTTTTTCCAACCGCTCTCTTCGCTGTCAATCGAAACGCTGAAAATCTCGAACGATTTTCCTGCGTGTTTGCTGTAAAATTTTGTCAAATCGGGAAAAGAATGGATGCAAGGCGGACACCACGAAGCCCAAAAATGAAGCAACACATAATCGTGATTTCCAACAACATCGGACAACGAAAGCATTTCGCCCGCCGGAGTTGGAAGCGTAAAATCAACGAATTTTTGCCCCGGCGCAACTCCTTGTTCCGCCTCCATTTGTTGGATAAGGGATTGAACTCGCATATTATTGCTTCTTGTCGCCTCGTTCATCAAATTCAATATCTCAAATTTATCTTCCAAAGGCAAACTGCGGTAATTATTTAGAAAAATAAATGTTCCCGGAAGCGTATTCACATGTTTTTTGGAAAAATCACGAATTAAATGCAAACGTTTTTCGCGAAAATATGCAAGTCTTACTCGCTCTTCATCTCTCGGCAAAAGCTCATGTCGCATGGAGTCGATAAATTCCTGTGGCATTATGCTGTGCAAATCATCGTCGAAAGCCTGAATTAGATTGTTTGCTCTGCTTCCGCGCATTCTGATTCCTTCATCTTCGGTAATGTTGAAATGTATTTTGGCATTTTCCAAAATGAAAGATTTTCCGCGGCGAGTTCCTCTTATCGGGTCGTCGAAAAATAAAATAGCCATTTTCGGCTCTTTTGCCACTCCTTTTAAAATGAATTGCTGATTTTTAATGGCAACTTCGCCAACCATATCCCAATTTTCGCCATCAAATGTATCAATGCGAATAACAACGCCATTTAAATCGGGATTTTCTACCGTTCCGCGCAATGTGTACGACCTGTTTGTGCAACTGAAAAGTGTTGCAGTTAAAAGAATTGAAATTAAAATTCTGTTCATTTTTGTTTGATTTTTAGAGTTTGAAAAATTAGGTTTAACTTTGCGGTGCAAAGATGCGAAATAATTGATAACAAACAATGTCTAAATTGAAAAATAACATATACTCCGAAAAAATAATCGCTTGGTATTTAACCAATAAGCGCGATTTGCCTTGGCGCGAAATTTCCGACGCGTATCGGATTTGGATTTCGGAAATCATTCTGCAACAAACGCGCGTAAATCAAGGTTTGGAGTATTATTTGCGTTTTGTTGCGCGATTTCCGACTGTGAGTGAACTTGCGCGCGCCGACGAGGATGAAGTGCTGAAATATTGGCAAGGTCTTGGTTATTACTCGCGTGCGCGAAATTTGCATAAAGCCGCGCAAAAAATAATGAGCGATTTCAACGGCGTTTTTCCGAAAACGTACGAAAAAATTTTGAGTTTGAGCGGAGTAGGAGAGTACACTGCTGCTGCCGTTGCTTCATTTGCGTACAGTTTGCCTTTTGCGGTGGTTGACGGAAATGTGTATCGTGTTTTGTCGCGGTTGTTCGCCATCGAAACGCCGATTGACACCGGAAAAGCGAAGCGAGAATTTGCATTTTTGGCGCAGGAATTATTGTCGAAAACCGCACCCGGATTGCACAATCAGGCAATGATGGAGTTTGGCGCGTTGCATTGCGTTCCGCAGTCGCCCGATTGCGCAAACTGTCCTTTGCAAGCGCAATGTCGTGCTTTTGAGCAGAATTTGGTGTCGCAACTTCCGCGAAAATCGCAAAAAACGAAAGTTACAAATCGCTATTTCAACTATTTATTCATCACGCTCGATGGAAATACATTTTTGCAAAAAAGAACAGGAAATGATATTTGGAAAAATCTGTACGAATTTCCGTTGATAGAAACTGAAAAATTGTTGAACAGCGATGAACTTTTTGAAAATGAGGAGTTTCAAAAAATATTTTCAGACGTAAAACGAGTTGAAATAAAAAATATCTCGAAACCGATAAAACACGTTTTGAGCCATCGCAATATCTTTGCTCAATTTATCAGCATCGAGATTTCAAACGAAAATGATTTTTTGAAACAATATGTAAAAACACCTGTTGGTGAGATTGATAGATTTGCTGTTTCGAGGTTGATAGAAATATTTTTGGAGAGTACAAAATAAGAGCGTAGAATTTTTTATCTACGCTCTTGCTCTGTAAGTTTTTATTCAACGTAAAATTTATTTCACCACCACAAAACGAGCCAACGATGCCATTCTTGCTCGATTTAACGATAATGTGCCGTCATCGTTTATGGTAAAATTATCGGCTGTTTCAAAAACTTGTAAAAGTTGTTTTTCCACTTCCATTTTACCGTCGCAATACATTCTGCTTGCGCCCATTTGTGAGAAACTGATACGATTTCCGCTTTCAATCGTGTATGTTCCGAAAAAAACGTTGCAACCGCCATTTCCGCTAACGCTGTTGTCTGCGTGCAAAATAAAATATGCTTTGTTTTCGGATAATCTGTTGCCGTTCAACTCAACGAGTTTCCAATGAACTCCGATTATGTCGGTAACTTGACTCGTACTGCCACTCATTAGTGCGGTTTCGTTGACGACTTTATCTTTTTCGGGATTGCTGCTGCACGACACGAAAACTGTTATCGCCAAACAGATAAATGCAAAATAGAAAAATTTTTTTGTTTTCATATGAAATAAATTTTGTAATTTTTTTGATTTTCTCCGCAAATTTTGTGCCAAAATCTATACTCTACACTCTAATTGTGCCTTTGATTAATCAGTTCAATCATCGCATTTGCTTTTTCAATTTCGCGTTCGAGCATCACGACATCTTTCATCGCTACCCAAAGATTGTAAGTGTCGGCTAACGCTCTTTTATCGATATCGGTAAGAAAAAAAATGGCGTTTCGGTCGCCGGTGAGTGCAACTCTTATTCGTTGGTCGGCGTATTGCGCGATAAAAACCGGAACTTCGCGTGCGGCTTCATTGCGGAAAGTTACCATTTCCCAATGCGTTCCGCCTTCGTTGAATGAGTGATTGAACGGACTGCTCAACGGAATGGTGTCGGTTGTTGCAAAAATATCTCCAACCGAAACTCGAACGCTTGTGTGATTAATTCGGTGATTTCCCGTAAATTGACTGACGAGAGAAAAATTAGCATTTTCATCAACAAAAGCACGCAGATAATTGCGGTTGAGATTTTGCTCTATTCGCAACGAACGATGCACAAAATTGCCGACGGTTTGGTAAGTTTCATCTCTTTCAAAACGAAAATTTCGCCTAATCATCGAATCGACTTCATGTTGTTTGATGGGCAAAAGACTTTCGCAATGAGCCAACGTTCGCCGATTTTCGCGAAGGACGATTGTATCTTGCAATGCTCTTGCCATTCGCCGAGCATCAATCGCACGCGGATGCAAGATGTGAATGCTGTCTAATTCAATTTTAGCGGCATTGAGCAAATTTTCATGTATCAAGTTTTCGATGCGCGTAAATCGTAGCTCGATGTCTTTTTCATCTCTTTTTCTGCCCGAATTGCACGACGAAAAAACAATAAGAATGAATAGAATGAAAATGTTGATTTTGTGGTGCATCATTATTGCGCATTGTGTGAATGAAAATTTAGTTCTTTTTGCCCGAAACAGCCTTTTCCTGCAACATCGAAACACTTCCGTGAAGTATCGCTTTTGGTTCTACAATGAGTGTTTTCGTTTTCACATCGCCAATCACAGCAGAGTTTTCGTGTAACGACAACGTGTCGGAAACATCAATTTTTCCTTCGATTTTTCCTAAAATTTCGGCAAAAGCGCACTGCATATTGCCTTTTAAAAAACCTTGTGCGCCGATTACCACTTTTCCTGTGCAAATGATTTCGCCATCAACTTCGCCATCAACTCTGAAATCATTTTCGGCAATGATTTTTCCGATAATTTTACTCCCGTGAGTGAGCGAATTGTATATTACTCCAGAATCCTTAGCCATAACTGTTTGAATTTTTGGTCAAAGTTACAATGATTTTTCTTGAAAAACAAAAATTGCCGAGAAAAATGGTTATTTTTGTGCTTGAAATTAGAACAATTTATTTTTTCGAATGAAAATAAAACACCTGAAACATGCAGAAATAGATTTTGAAAAATGGGATAATTGCATTTCGCAAGCGTCTAATTCGCTGGTTTATGCCGAAAGCTGGTATTTGAATGTTGTTTCGCCGAGCTGGGAAGCACTGATTGGTGGCGATTACGAATGTGTGATGCCACTACCTGTGAAGCGGAAATTCGGAATTTCGTTTCTCGTTCAGCCTATGCTAACTCAACAACTTGGCGTTTTTTCAAAAGAGGAAATAAATGAAGAAATCGTGCGAAAATTTATACGAAAAATACCGTATTTGAGTTATCATTTAAACTTGAATGAGCAAAACGAATGTGAAAACGCATCGGCTTTACCAAATTATGTGTTGGATTTGAACAAAAGTTTTGAAAATTTGTATGCCGATTTTTCAAAAAACACAAAGCGAAACATAGAAAAAGCGAAAAAATCAGGCGTTCGCGTGACAGACGATTTACTTCCGAACGAGTTTCTCGAATTTTATTTTTCGACCGAAAAAAATTATTCCGTGCCGAAAAAAAATCTTGTTTCGGAATTGATAGAAAGCGGATTTTCGCGAGGAGAAATGACGATTTTCGGCGCATATAATTTTGATAATGAGTTGATTTCAGCTTTTTGTTTGCTTCATTCAAAAGAGCGATTTATTTATTTGCTTCCAATTTCGAACCAAACAGGAAAAAATTGTTCGGCAATGTTTTTAATCATAAATGAAATTATTTTCCAAAACTCAGAAACTCCAAATTTGCTCGATTTTGAAGGCTCGCGTGTGGAAGGAATTGCGCGGCTTTATCGAGGGTTTGGAGCAAAACTCAAACCATATTTTCAAATCGGGCGTTTGCGCCCAAGAAATATATTCGGCTTATGAAAGTACTTTTTTTATCTGCTTGGTATCCGCATCGTTACGATGCAATGGACGGACTTTTTGTGAGAAAGCACGCCGAAGCAGTTTCGCGTTTTGCCGAAGTTTGTGTGCTGTTTTTGTATGCCGACAAAAATGTGAAGCATTTTGAAATTGTTGAGCAAAATTTTGAGAATGTTCGGGAAATTTACGTTTATTATCCGTTTTCAAACAATAAACTGCTTTTGAAAACAAATTATGCACGTGCATTTTGTAAAGGATATAAAATTGTAAAAAACAAGTTTGGAAAACCCGATATTACGCAGGTAAATGTGCTTATGCGAAGCCATTTTTTAGCATATTGGCTGAAAAAAACAGAAAAAATTCCATATGTGATTATTGAACATTGGTCGCGCTATTTGCCTGAAAACAAAAACTATAACGGTTGGATTAGAAAACGTGTTACCGAATTTATTGTTAGGCGAGCGGAAGTTTTAATGCCTGTTTCCAATTATTTGAAAAACGCAATGTCGAATTGCAATCTATCACATAAAAATACAATCGTAATCAACAATGTGGTGGATGATTTTTTCTTTGAACGTTCAGACCAAAAAGAGCAACGAACAAAAAAGCGAATTTTACACATTTCGTGTTTCAACGAGAAAGCAAAAAATATTTGCGGTTTGTTGGATGCGACAAAACTTTTGTCGGAAAAACGCGCTGATTTTGAGTTTGTTGCAGTTGGAACAGGTGTTGATTTTGAAAAATGTAAGAAACACAGCGAAAACCTGAATTTCCCGAAAGAAATGGTAAAATTTATCGGCGAAGTTGCGCCGAATGAAGTATCGCGTTGGTTTCAAAATTCTGATTTTTCAGTAATGTTTTCCAATTACGAAACCGCTTGTGTTGTTGTGGCGGAAAGTCTTGCAAGCGGAATTCCCGTGATTGGAACGCCAACCGGAATTGTGCCTGATGTTATCAACGAAACAAACGGTTTGATTGTTGATGTTAACGATGCGGTTGATTTGTCGGAAAAAATGAATTTTATGCTTGATAACTTTGGGAAATATGATGCCGAAAAAATCAGAAACGAAGCGAAAAAATATAGTTACGAAAATGTTGGAGAATTTTTGATACAAACATATAAAAACGTATTAACAAAATAGAAAATTATGCTGTTTAAGCACTACATTTTAACTCGATTTAATTTAATCGACACATCGTGGTACAATACAACTATCGACCATGTAAACAGCGATGAGTTTTTATCGGCTCGTTTTTCGCTTTTCGAAACTTATTGCTTTCCTTCCGTAAAACAGCAAAGCAACAACAATTTCACTTGGTTTGTTTTGTTTAACGACCAATTGCCCGAAAAATGGAGAAAAAAATTGGACGAATATAAGCAAGAGTTTCCAAATTTTGAAGTTCGCTTTATGTCTGCCGAAGAAAGCGACCCGAAAAATTGGAATGAAACTCTCAATCATTTCGTTCTTAAAGAATTGAAAAACAGCGGAGATAATGTGAAATTTGTTCTTACAACTCGTTTTGATAACGATGATGCCATTCACCTTTCTTTTGTCGATTCCATACAAAAATACTTTTTGGAGCATCGAGAAGAAATGCTCATTAACTACGCAAACGGCTTGCAGTATATTCCGCAATATAATGTTCTGAAAAATCTCAAAGTGATAAACGGTCATTTTGGCACATTGGCAGAGAAAAACACGGAGAAAATCAGGACAGTTTTTTCTTTTTCTCACAATCCTTTGCCCGATGATTTGCCGGCAGTTAAAAGTTTGAAAACAAAAAAACCAATGTGGCTGGAAGTTCTGCACAACACAAACGTATTTAATGCACCAAAGTTTCGATTGGGTTATTCGGTCGGAGATTTATTTTTCATTGGATTCAAACACAAAAATCTGAATGACTTTGGAATAGAACAAAACCTTCCGCGCGTTAATTTTTATATTTGGAAAGTGTTTTTCAAATGGTTTTTCAGCAAACTCAAAAAGAAAACAATAGATAGATTAGCGCACAAGTGAAAGACAAAGTACAACATATAAAATCATTGTTTTCCAACAACCGCAAAGTTGCTGAAAATTACTTCTTTATGACCTTTTTGCAAGGTTCAAGCCTGCTGATTGGTTTGTTGCTTTTTCCATATCTTATTCGCACGTTTGGCAAAGAAACTTATGGAACTTATGTGTTTATTCATTCGAACATCCAATTTTTTCTCATTTTCATTTCCTTTGGATTTAATATGCCTGCATTGAAAAAAATATCGCTCCATCCGACCGACAAGCAGGTAAAAAGTCAGACAGTTTCCGAAGTTTTTACGGCAAAAATTTACTTGCTTACGCTGTGTGCCGTAGTTCTTTTGTTGCTGATTTTTTTCGTTCCTTTTGTTCGTGCCAACGCTGTTTTTTACCTTGTTATTTTCACAACGCTTTTCATTGATATTCTGTTTCCTTCGTGGTATTTTCAAGGAATTCAGAAAATGAAATTTGTAACATACGTCAATCTTTCGGTGCGGATTTTAACTATTCCGCTGATATTCATTTTTGTGAAATCACCTGACGACTTACTTAAATTTACGCTTATTGTTACACTTTTGCCGGTTGCCGGCAGTGTTTTTACATTTTTTTATTTGCAAATCAAAGAAAAAATACAAATTCGTTTTGTTTGCTTGGCGAGCTTAAAGCCTGTTTTCAGCGATGCACTGCCGTTTTTTTGGACTTCGGCATTCGGCACATTTAAAAAAGAATCAATTCCGTTTATTCTTGGTACATTTTTCGATATGGGAAGTGTTGCGCTGTATGATTTGGCGAATAAAATCGTACAAGCTCCACGATTTATTACAGGCAGTATCAATTTGGCATTATTTCCCAAAGTAATAAAAAATCACAATTCGGAAAGTGTGAAAAAAATAATAAAGTACGAAACAATCGTTGGCTTGATAATATCCCTATTGATTGCCGTATTTGGATATTGGGCGGTGCTTATTTTGGGCGGAAAAGAAATGTTGGCGGCTTATCCGCTGGCTGTAGTTTTGAGTTTTACTATATATGCTTGTCTTATTGTGAATTGCTATGTTAATTTTGTATTTGTGCCTCACAGCAAGTATCGTTTTGTTACCCAAAATCAATTTGTGGCTCTTGCCTCATTCTTGCTGCTGTCGATAATTGGTCTATTGATTTTTAAAAATATTATCATTTTGCCATTAGCCTACACCTTATCGCATTTGATAGAAATAGTTTACTGTAGGTATTTAACAAAAAAACACAAACTCTTATGACTTCATCGGTTTCTATATTAGTTCCTGTTTATAATGCGTCAAATTTTATTGAACGTTGCGCTCATTCCTTGTTTCAGCAAACTTTTGACGATATTGAATATGTTTTTGTAAATGACTGTGTGACAGACGACAGCATCGAAAAACTCCAAAAAATCATAGAACAGTATCCGCACAGAAAAGAACGAATAAAAATCGTACATCACGAAAAAAACAGAGGAGTTTCTGCTTCTCGTCAGACAGGAATAGACAATTCAACAGGCAGTTACATTTTATTTGTCGATAATGATGATTGGATTGAACCTGATATGATTGAAACTATGTATCAGAAAGCAAAAGACGAACAGGCAGATGTTGTTGTTTGCGATTTTATTATCGAGAAAAAAAATTACAGCGAATATTACAGCGATTATGTGTCGGAGAATAAAGATGATTATTTTCGCGATATGCTTGAAAACAAATTGTGTAATTGTTCTTTGTGGAACAGACTGATACACAGACGTTTTTTTGAACTGCCGGATTGTCGGTTTAATGAAAACTTGATTATTGTTGATGATTATTTTGCTTTGGTGCGCATTTATTATTATATCGAAAAATGCGTAAAAATAGACAAAGCATTTTATCATTATAACCGCAAAAATCCGCACGCACAAACAGCCTCAAAAACAAACGTTCACTTTGAAATCACAATACTTTTTTATGAACTTTTGGAGGATTTTTTGAAAGAAAAAGGGATTTTTGAAAAATATGCTGATGTAGTAGAACAATTAAAAGCACAATCAAAAGTAAATTTGCTTACACAAGTTCACGACAAAAAAACTCGTAAAAAATACGCTTATCTTTTTCGCGACATTGAAATGAAACACATCAAACAATTTCGGCGAGGCGAACGAATAACCTTGTTTTTAACTCACTACAAACTATTTTTTCTTGCCGATTTATTTCTCAAAGCACTTCGGTGGAAAAACAGAAAGCATTAATGCACGAAAGGGCAAAAGCACGAATTCAATCCGCCCTTTTCATCGGATAAAATCCCTCATTCATCGGGAGTTTATCGCCGTTCATCGATTTTAGCTTGTTCGCTTGGTTTCGTCGCCGTATCTTTGCACTGAATTTGAATTTATCACAGACAAATTTTAACAAATTAAATTTATGAGCAAAAATGTAATTGTAATCGGCGCAGGAATTGCCGGACTTAGTGCCGGAGTTTACGCACAAAAATGCGGTTTCAACGTAACAATTCTCGAAAGCCACAACATTCCGGGCGGAATTTGCACATCGTGGAAACGAAAAGGCTATTTGTTTGAAGGCGGAATGCATTGGCTTGCAGGCTCTTCCGAAAAACAACATATGAATAAAATGTGGCGACACATCGGCGCACTGAACGACAGCGTAAAAATCAGTTACAGTGAGCCGTTTGTTGAGTATAATCACAACGGAACACCTATTCGACTCTATCGCAACGTGGATACAACCGAACGTCATTTTCTCGAACTTTCGCCCGATGATGCAAAGGAAATCAAAAAATTTTGCAACAATCTGCGCAAATTGAAAATTGTTTCCCGACCAATTAACGATATAAAAGGCGTGAAAGTTACAAAGAAAAATCCGAGAAAACTATCCGATTTATTCATCCTGTTTCCAATGATTCGCATAATGACCGCGTACTCAAAAGTGTCGGTCTTGCAATACGGACAACGATTCAAGCACGAAGGCATACGCCAAATGTTCAGTTCGATGCCGGGCAGTGAGCAAGGAATTGTAATGTTGATGTTCACAATGAGCGCGCTTGCACGCGGTGATGGCGGTTTTCCCGAAGGTGGCTCAATTCCCTTTGTCGAGCGTATTGCAAATACATTTACATCGCTTGGCGGAAAAATTCTTTACAACACGCCTGCCGAAAAAGTTATTGTCGAAAACAACAAAGCAGTCGGCGTTATGGCAAAAGGCGAACGAATGTCTGCTGATGCCGTAATCATTACAAGCGACACAATGGCAATAGACCGTTTTTTTGACACACTTCCGAAAGCATCTTGGCTCGACAAAATGCGTAAAATAACAGAGCCGACATCAGCCACATTTATTTCTCTCGGAATAAACGCAGATTTAAGCCATTACCCCGAACGACCGCTTATTAATTTGAAAAAGCCGATTGAAATTTCGGGCATAGCAAATGAATCTCTGCTCCTTTCAAATTATGCAACCGACCCGCACTATTCGCCCGAAGGTAAAAGTGTTATAACCACGCAATTACACGGCGACACGTACGATTACTGGAAAAAACTCAAAGACGAAAGCGTTGAAAAATACAAAGAGGAAAAGAAACGAGTAAGCGATGAAGTAATTGCAGAAATATCAGCCTTTATGCCCGAAGCCGATGGAAAAATAGAGGTTTGCGACGTAGCAACACCGCTTACATACGAACGTTATTGCGGAAATTGGAAAGGCTCGTGGATGACTGCCATCACGCCAAATACGAAATTCAAACCTTATCCGTCTGCAATAAAAGGACTTGACGGTGTTTATTTTGCAGGACAACGTATGATTCCGCCGGGCGGAATGCCGCCTGCGATGATTAGCGCAAGAACGGCAGTACAATATCTCTGCCGAGATACAAACACCTTGTTTGTGAGTGAATAAGCATAAAAAATGTAAGGGCGAAAAAAATTTCGCCCTTTTTGCACAATAGAAAAAAATGTTATCTTTGCATTTATTGCCAAAATGAACTATGACCAAAAACTCAATAAATAAACTCAATTTAAATTCCCCGACTTTCGTACTCGACGAAACCGCTTTTCGCAACAATTTAGCGTTGATAAAATCGGTAAAAGAGCGTGCTGAAGTGGAAATTATTCTCGCTTTCAAAGCCTTTGCTTTGTGGAAAGTTTTCCCGATTGTGCGCGAATACGTTCCGTTTTCAACGGCGAGTTCGTTGGCTGAGGCGCGTTTGGCTTTCGAGGAAATGGGAAGCAAAGCGCACAC
>Ga0136643_10011484_pt1 | contig 13139 bp, 7 predicted proteins | sample TergutLab28metaG_FD_96883 | JGI IMG/M metagenome (GOLD analysis project Ga0136643, IMG submission 96883) | Labiotermes labralis P1 segment gut microbial communities from Petit-Saut dam, French Guiana - Lab288 P1 (version 3) (version 3) | ecosystem: Host-associated > Arthropoda: Insects >...
CCATAGAGGGATTGAAACATGTAGGAGATATTTTAAATCCATTTTAATCAGATAATGTGATTTTAATGGTTTGACAAGTATGTGCAATTAGTTGGTCTTAATATATATATATATTTCCTATATGATTTTGTATTCAGCCTGAAGGTGGCTCTTATAGCTGAAACATATTGCAGACGATAAAACAAAGTTGTGTATAGACTTGATTTATATTTGTTTTTTACTATTTAAAAACACAATGGGGGATGCCTTGCATTAAAAAATAACTAACCAAGTGATATTTTCACACACTACTGTTTAAAGATCCACTGTAAAAACATTTTTCATGTACACTTAGATCTCCAAAGTGGTTATCTTATGTTAACAACCCCCCTCCCCCTTCCAATTCATTACTTTTATTGGATCACCATAACAAAGAGTGAAGGCAAGTACAAATTATGAAAGTCCTTTATACACAACTTTCTTGACTCACTGTATCTTGGCCAATTTGAGCTAAATCCTTCAATGTGTTTTCCTCTATACAAGTTCCTCTCCCACACACACACACACACACACACATGTATCTACACATGTACTGTTTCACACCTTCATAGCCCCTTAATTTTGAAACAGAACTGAACAGAGAATATAAATTTTTAGGTACATCTATTAAATATAAAACTGCAGTTCCCTGGCATCCCTATTAAATTCTTTAAAGCTTTGTGAATGTAATAAATCTGCTTCCTCACTAACACTTTTACTTGACTTTATGGAAAGATATGGGACCTCCAAAGAGACAGCAGAATGTACTAAATGGCAATTTCATCGAAAGTTTGTGTAATTACTCTATTTCAAAACTTGTGTTCAAACCGTGTAAGGGACATGTTCAGTGATGTTATAATACTACAGAAACTGTTGACCACTTCCAACATACAGATGCTCATAGTGTGTTTCTATATAACTGAGGATATCCCCCACACCAAGAATCAATCAATCTGTGCCATAGTGAATGGATGTTGATCAGTCACCACAAAGCTGATTTCAGATACTAATATTTTTGTGTCATTAACTACTAATTAAATAAAAAATAGAGATAATGGATTCCACTAAGGAAAGGTGTATAACATGATCAAGGCTGTGTCACGGCTCAGGCAATTAGCGGCTTGTTACCCACTGCAGAGACCGGGGTTCAATCCCAGGCCAGTCAGTGTGGAACATGTGCTGGAGCAGGTTTCTTCTGAGTACTGAGTACTTCACCTTCATCCTGCTAGTATTATTCCAAGAAAGCTCCACACTCATTCAGTCTACCATCAGTAGTATCTAAATCCTAACAACTGCCACAGTGTTCAATAACATGTAAGATCATACCAGAACAGTTCTGTATTAGCAGGTGTATGACACAATTATTTCATTAAATGCTTAAACAAGGTGGACATTACAGAAGTGTAGGAAATTAAAATTTCAAACAGGTTTGTAAATCTAGATTACTAAAGAGAATGTAATTGCAGGCAACTGGACTTGAGAAAATATCAGATGCAATATAAAAATCTCTGCTAAAGGCAGTGTACACACTTATGAATGGAAGGAGCAAAAAACATGGTTTGACACAGAATGTCTAAAATTTTCAGATGGAAGAGAACAGGCTAAACTGCAATGAACTCAAAATCCAAGCCAAATTAATGCAGATAATCTGAACAATGTAAGTTGTAAACTAGCAGACATTCAGGAAAAATATATAGGATACTTGTAAGATAAAATTACTGAGCTTGAAAAAAACTACAACAATATGCAGATTCCCACAGTACTTTCAGGAGGGAAACATTCACTTTTCAGTTACTGAATGTACATGTGATTAATGAAGTTCAGCAGACTGATACAGTTGAGCCAGCACAGTGCCTTCAAGGTTGAAATGACTATTGAAACACTGAAAAGTTATAAATCAAAGGAAAATGGCCAAATTCAGGTGCACCTGATACAAACAGAGGTAAAGCTGTGTTCCAAGGTCCATACACATTCTAATTCTGTTCTGAATAATGAAGAACGACCTGAACAGCCGCGAGAGTCAATCACTGTACTGATATATATATATATATATATACACATGTAGGTAGGGCAATAAGAGTCATTGTAGTAATTATCAAGATATATCACTGTTACCAAACACACACAATTTTATTAAACATTCTTCTGTCATGGTTAAGTCCACATATATAAGAAATTTTTCACACTCACTAGTGTGGATTTCACATAATACATCAACTGGTGACCGCAAGTTACGCACCCATCACATACTACAGGAAAAAGTGGGGACACCATGGGGCAGTACATCAGATATCTGTTGAGTTAAAGAAATCCTGTAATTCAATTAAAGGTGATATACTGTACAATGTTCTCATTATGTTTGATATCCCCTTGAAGGTAGTTACAGAACTCTCACATTCAGGGTAGAACAATGGCTCATTGTGACTGCGAATTTGGTGCTGATGTAAACATACAAGCCTAAGAAAAAGGGGGTAAAAGGAGACTGGTGAAAGCTCTATCATCAGTAGCATCTTAATTTGTTTTCAAATCATGAAGAATGAGATGGGTGGGGCAAGTTGCAATTTTGTGGGAAAGGAGAAATGGATACAGAGTTTTGGCAGGAAACCCGAAGAAATCACTTGGAACAAACAGACATATGTGGAAGGATAACTTAAATGGATCTTAAAGAATTACGATGGGAGCACACGGGCTTGATTCATCTGGCTCAAGAAGGAGATGATGGGAATGCTCCTGTAACATGGTAACAAACCTTCAGGTTCCATAAAATGCAGGGAATTTCTTCAATAGCTGAGATACTAGCAGCTTCTGCAGGACTCCACTCCAGATGTTATTAGTCAAGTCATTAATCAGAGCGTTAATACACCATATTAACATTCATCTGGTTTATATAATGGCACTATCAAGAGCTTAAGAGCAGGAATGGCCAGCTAGACTATAATCAGGGGCCATGGTGTAGGAGGAAACTTAGGCAAGAGCCAAGCATTAATAAAATAAAATAAAGTAAAATATTTTTCCATATTTGATGACATCTTATTTTTATTTATCCAGGCACAGTGGGTTGAGTTCATTTAGTTATAAGATCCTTTCTTTAAAAAATATTTTACTGTGCTGTTCAAGGCGAGCTCTGTACAAACAGCATGCAGCTCAAAAGCCTTGTCTGTGGCCCCCAGTGGCCTAGGCTATGCAGCTGGGGTGACCACAAAGCACCTAATGCAAATCACTAATGCGACTTACAAATTGCCTGTAAAAAAATCATATTCAGGTACTTTGCAGGCTCAAATTCTGACTATGTATGGCATTTTAAAACGGTTTTCTAAAGGAAGGAGACTCATAACTTACTGAAATTAACCAACTACGTATGGAAGAAAAGAAATAAGCCGCACATCACATATGAAGAAAATATTTTATTGCATTAATGCATGGTTCTTGCCTAAGTTGCTTCGAGAAGTGCGGCATCCATGGATCAATTAGCTGGTCAAACCTGCTACACAGCATCAGATTACGGCATATTTGGGAAGCATGTCCCAAAAATCTGCCACGGTGACATCAGAAATACTATCTTGACATCTGCCTGGTGGGATGGAGAGTAAATACAAAAGGTCACTAAAGTCAGAACAGAATTGGTGGGATTGGAAAGATTCTGAAATGTATCTTAACTTCATGTTTACCCTTCACTACACACTGTTGAAAATCATTACATGCTTGTACACCAAGGCATTAACACTTGTCAGTCCAAGTCCCCTTGGGAATGCTGTATTCAGTATTCTAGTCAAAACTGATTGTCCGAAATTGTGATGTATGACTACTTTGCTCTTTGTAACATTTATTATATGGACAAATTGCACATCAACTAGCTGACAGTTTCCAGAAAGAAAAATACATTAATAGATAGATATAACATAAATGTTAATACAGTTAAAATACAGAATACTAAATTCGTTATAAAATTTAAAAATCATAGTGCAGAATGGCACTAACTTCGCCGACCGGTGGCAGCCGCTTTGTCGGTATAGTTCGCATGCGGACTAAGGCCACGGAGTTTAGTTTTAGTGCAGAATGTATATCACAATAATTATTTGAACTGCACACAAACATGTATCTTCAGACTGGCTGACCCTAGATGATGGAACAGACAGATTGTCCCGAAATGGTGGTAGCAGCCTACCCAATCTATGCCACGTAAAATCGCAACACAGCAGAGATCTCAAGAGCCCCGCTCTTCAGATGGTAAAAGCTGAATATGGATCCTAACCACTATGTATGTGTTGATGTGTTATCAGATGACTCTGTCGAGTGAATGTCTTATCACAGATGTCACAACAATATGGTCGCTCACCGGTATGTATGCGTTGATGTCTTAACAGGTCAGACTGATTGCTGAATGCCCTCCTACACTTCTCACAGGAATATGGACGCTCACCAGTATGTATGCGTTGATGTATTGTGAGGGTACTCTGTCGAGTAAATGCCTTACTACACACATAACAGGAAAATGGACGCTCACCACTGTGTATGCGTTGATGTCTTACTAGGTCAGATTGATCACTAAATGCCTTATTACACACACCACACAAATATGGACGCTCACCACTGTGTATGCGTTGATGTTTTATCAGGCTACTTCGCTCACTAAATGCCTTATTACACACATCACAAGAATATGGACGCTCGCCATTATGTATGCGTTGATGTTTTACCAGGCTATTCTGTTGAGTGAATGCCTTATTACACACATCACACAAATATGGACGCTCACCGCTATGTATGCGTTGATGTCTGATAAGATTACTCCGATCTCTGAATGCCTGTTTACACACATTACAGGAATTTGGACGCTCACCACTATGTATGCGTTGATGTCTTATCAAGCTACTCCGCTCACTGAAGGCTTTATTACACATATGACAGGAATTTGGACGCACACCACTGTGTGTGCGCTGATGTCTTGTAAGGTCAGAATGACTGCTGAACGCCCTGTTACACATCCCACAGCGAAATGGACGCTCACCACTATGTATGCGTTGGTGTTTTATCACATGACTCCGCTGACTGAATGCCTTGTTACAAACATCACAGCAATATCGACGTTCAGCTCTCTGTATGTGATGCAGTTCATTCAGAGTACCCTGCTAAAAACATAAAGGATAAATATTGGGATATATCCTAATATGAAGAAGAATGAGTCTGAAAACAAGGTGTATATGAAATAAATAATTACAGATTGGAATAACTCTTTTCTTTAATAGGCTGGGGCAGATAACTAACAGTTTAGTGTACAGTCTGTTGTTCTAATAACAAGCCCAACATCCCTTTATGTCACAGGTATTTCAGAGTGGTAGATGAAAGGCATTCTGGAACTTTCCTTGGAAGAATTAAGCAAAGTTAAAAAGTTTGTCATATTTAGGCACATTTACAAAATTGCAAAAAATGACTAGTAGCTTCATGATATCCATTCATCTGTCCATACGGAACAACTTGGTATTTTAGAATGTTTACAAAAATATGTTGAGAAAATTCAGATTTCATTAAAATCTGAGAAGAATAACAGGCACTTTACAAGAAGACATATGTATATTTATGACACTAACTCAATGACTTCTTCTTAGAATGAAAAATGTTTAGACAAAAGTTGAATGGAAAATCAAAACACTCATGTTATGTTCACTTTTTTAAAATGACAAATGTACAATTTATAAGATAACTTGGAAAATAAAGGTAGAACCAGAGAGGCCACAGATTACAGGAGTGCATGTACTATGCATGCTTGATAACTAGGACTACAAACTCACACTCAGAATGTGTAATAATCATTTGTTTTCCACTGAACAATGGTTACATGAACACACTCATTGTTACATGATATGTATCTTGCCTGTCTCATTACCTAGGCAATGCATCAACATTCACCACAGAAGACTAAATGTTGTTTCCACAGACTGTTCTGCAATATGTACAGGGGTCCACAAATTTCCCAAAAATCCTGAATCCAACGTAAATATCTAGGTGTCAGAGCAGTGACATAAAGCCAGTTCTCATATCCTAAATTTTAAGCAGTGCTATATCATCCTAGTGAACAGCATTTGTGGATACCTGGACAATGGCTGTACCCTTACCCATTGTGTTATCTGTTGGTACACGTCCAACACAGGGTCTGTCTGTGTTTTGAAGCCGTACATATTGAAATCTAAAATGCAGTTCTGTGAAGCAATGAACATGGAGTTCCAGGTGCATGAGAATGTGTTACATGATATGAAAAGTATATGCATGTTTCAGATATTGTCATCATGAACCTTGGTAAATAAACCAGTTTTGCTTGCATTTTGTAAGCATGGGCAGAACCTCCAATTAATCTATGTGGCAACACAACTCCCTGATATTAAAGCAGCAGCTGACCAGAAATGTACAAACATTTATGGAATGTAAGGCTTAACCAGTGTGTTCAGAACATATCACTGGTCCCTACTGAGAGCCAAATGAATGCATTCCACACATTCCAAAACTATTTCTTCAAGAAATGTTTCTTTATCATTCTTCCATTGATGCCTCTGTTTTCCAATTAGTCTTCCCTTCAGGATTACCAGCCACACTTTAAAAGGAATATGCAGGCTAAAAATTAACACAGATCAGGAAATAAAGCAGTTACAATTTCAGAATATCTCTTGTTGTGATAGTAGATAGTCTAGGAAACATAAGCACATACCACCCTACCGCCCACATACACACACACACACAAAATAACAACTTTGCATCCAGTTGTAGATATAATTTCACATCCAACTGTTATACTGTAAATTACTTGTTTTCATAACCCAGGGTCTGGTGAATTATGACACTTGTCATAGACTTGCAGCTTTGCATCAACAGATATAGTGGAAAACACGGTCTCAATTTTAAGAGCAGAAATTGCTAAACAATTATCACACAAAAGCAACTGCTACATAACCATGAAGACCACAACAGGTACATTTACTGCTGTAAAAAACTCCAACCTTAGAAATGAATGAAAAGTTTGTATCCTGCTTAGAAGGTGCAATACTTCCATTGAAATATTAGCTTCTATTCATTGCTGTTGCCAGTACAATTCACAATAGCACATGGGAAAAATGAACAGCGGCATCTTGCCTGTTTATTACACAAATGAATCCAGTCACTACACTGTTAATCATATTCAACAACATATGTTTATTGACCTTCGAATCTTACAAAAATACAATTCTACATACCAACAAATCAACAATGGAGATAAACTTCATTATGACTAAGCTACAATTAATAAGTCAATGAAGAAAATCATAAAACCTACAAGCATGATTACTGTAAATTCTGTGGCAATTAATGCAGTGAATGTGAAGATCAAGGACGTGATCCTATATTGTCTAAAATAAGGGCACACTCATTTCCTAAGTTTTGCTGTCTCCAACACCATGGTAAAAGCTGAAGGTAAAGCTGTCCCTTTCCACACTATGAAGGGATATAGACAAAATAGTTTCACCCATTCTTAACTTGGGCACTAGATGCAGGTAAGTGTTTAACTTCACAGCAAGACCATGTTACCCCCTCAGAAAGAACCCCAGTACCCACTGAATAGGAAGCTGGGTGGGCCCTGGAAATGGCCTGCATGTTTGTGTAAAACAAAAAAATTTCTTGCACCAACTGGGATTGGAACCCTAAACCGTCCAGACTGTGGTCTAGTTTCAATACCATCAACATGGCAGCAAGTGAGATTTCCTTCAAATACCAGATTCATCATCAAGGCCTGACTTCAAGGTCCCTGCTCTTTTGATGACAATGAGTGAACTAAAAGGCAATAATTTAAGACAAAATAAAAATTCTTCACACCATTCTCTTACATTGGACTAGGAATACTCCATGTCACACACACACACACACACACACACACACACACACTCAAACACATACCAAAATGCCGCAATCCAACAACATATTTTTGTAGAGACCAAACAAGTAACATGTATGTGACACAATAAGTGACCGATTTTATTATTATATGTGAAGACAATGAAAATGACACTTATCGTACAAATATGGAGACTAATCAGTTTACATAAGTCATAACGATTCACAAAATAATCTGATTAGTACTGACTCGCAACACAGGACTACGGATGTTTGTGACTATGACAGCGTTGATGTCTTACCAGCTTACTCTTTAAAGTGAATGCCCTATTACACACATCACAGGAATACAGACACTCACCACTATGTATGCGTTGATGTGTTACAAGGCTATTCTTGTATGTGAATGTTTTGTTACACACATTACAGGAATATGGACGCTCACAACTATGTATGCGCCGATGTGTTATTACAGTACTATGCCGAGTAAATGCCTTATTACAAACATCACATGAATATGGACACACACCACTATGTATGTGCTGATGTGCTATTAGGATGCTCTTTAAACTGAATGTGTTATTACACACATCACAGGAATATGGACGCTCACCACTATGTATGCGTTGATGCCTTAGAAGATTACTCTGTCGAGTGAATGCCTTATTACACATGTCACAGGAATATGGATGCTCACCGCTATGTACGTGTTTGTGTTCTATCAGGCTAATCTGTTGAGTGAAAGCCTTATTACACACATTACAGATGTATGGACGCTCACCACTGTGTGTGCGCTGATGTTTTATCAAAATACTCCGTTGAGTGAATGCCTTATTACACACATTGCAGGCATATGGACGCTCTCCACTATGTATGCGGTGATGTGCTATCAGGCTATTCTGACTACTAAATGAATTATTACACACATCACAGGAATAAGGACGTTCACCACTGTGTATGCATTGATGTTTTATTAGACTACTCAGTTGAGTGAATGCCTTATTACACACACCACACGAATATGGACGCTGGCCACTATGTATGCGTAGATGACTGCTTAGAGCACTCCGATAACTAAATATGTTATTACAAACATCACAGGCATACCGACGTTCAGCACAACATATGCCAAGCTGTTCACTGACAATACCCTGGTAAAAACATAAGTGATAAGTATTAGGATAAACCCTGATATGAATAAGAATTAGTCTGACAGTAATGTATAAATTGCATAATTACCAGTCTTACAGAACTGTTCCCTTGACTAGACTGCATGAGATGACTGGCAATTAAGGTATAGCCTGTTGCTCAAATAAAATGCCCTTCATACCTTTCTACCACATGTATTTCAGAATGGCATGACATGCAATCTGGATCTCTTATTTGAAGAATCAAGTGAAGTAAAAAAATTTCACATTTTTACCTAGGCAATTCATCAGCACACACCACATTAAGACTGAATAGTTTCCACAGACTGTCCTGAATGATAAAGTATTATATGTACAGACTGTGGCTGAGGGCTACAAATTTTTCAGGAAACTTGAAGCCATGTCAAAAACCTATGCATCAGAAGGGTGACCATGAACCAAGTTAAATACTGAGGCTCATGAAATTTAGGTATTGTGTGGGTGACCCAGTGCCTGGGATTTGTGAGTCCTTGGGCTACAGCTGCCACATTCTCCATGTCTAAATGTGTACTATTTTTATCTCTGGAGAGAGATAAGAGAGAGAGAGAGTCTGCATGTGTTTCAGACACTGTAATAGGCATAACTTACAAGGGGCATGGGGATACTCCCCCAACATTTTTCCTATGTAGCACTAGTTCTTGTGGCAACTGAGTTTACAGGGTAAACAAACAGACTGAGCTGAAAGTAGGGGGGAAGGGGCATATGTATATTCAGGACTGGCTTAAATCAATCTTCCCCCTTTTTCTAAATCAAATCTATGACTTGACTCCAAACACCTATGGCTGATTTGCATGCTCCCCTCCCCCAACAGTGTTATTAGTCAAGATTCGTGTATGGATGCTGTACAAATTGAAATCTAAGATATTCTGGATGGCACTGAACATGGCGTTAGAGTGAGAAGAGTAGGAGTACTTTAGACCAGGTATTGCAACGACCCTTGCACCTCGACCAGTTCCAATCTTTTATGCAACCCCTGATTAAGAATTCAGCAGCCCTGTACTCTCAACAAGTGTAGTACCTTGCTGATGAAGATGTCAGCAAAATCACCTGGTTTGAAGAAATTATTGTCCAGGTGCCAAAATCTCTATATTACCAGTGCCTCACAGTCACAAAGAACATGAGGCCATATCAGATGGCTGTTTGTCTGTTTGTATCTATCATACCTGGGACTGTGATGGAGTTCTAACTGTGTCACAATTTGTTATGTGATACAAAAAGTATGAGCTTCTTTAAGATACTGCCATCACAACCACTGGTAAGTAGGGCAGTCTGGCAACATTCTGTAAGCAATGGCAGAACCTCCAATTAAAATGTATGGTATCAAGATTTTCTCATATGAAACAACCAGCTACACAGAAATCCATCACGTGTGTGGAATTCAAGGCTTAATCACTGCGTTCTGAGCAGCACATCATTGGCACTACTCACAGCCAAATGAATGCAATCCACACATTCTGAAATTATTTCTTCAAGATGCAGTTCAATATTATTCTTATTTTGGGTATGTCTACCACACCATTTCCACTCTTCAGGACTATAAGCCAAATTTCAGAATTTATCTTTATGTGGCAGTACACGTTCTATGAAAAGTCAGCTGCCAACAAACAAACAATTGCATGCACACACACACACACACACAGAAAATGTGCATGCAACCTTACCGCATGTTCAGCATCCATTACAGGAAGTGTTATAGCTTCACTATTATTTTCTTCCTTTATGTCTATGGCCTCCTCAGCTTTTGTACTGACTTCTACTGTTTTACCATCAGAAGGTGGTTCACTACAGGAACCAGGTTCACCTTTCACTAAACCCATACAGTTCTGTAACATCACCATACTCTTAAAATCATGACAGTGCTCTTTCATTACATGTAATACAACACAGTTCATTACCACCACTTAGCATTGCATCATTTCATATTAGTGGCTTTGTACATATTTACTTCATTAAAACTTTCAAATCATTAACAACATAAGAATTCCCCAGAAAAATCTTCTGTGTCAGAAGGTAAGAGGTTCTCTGGTAGTCAAGAAATTCCCTGCTTTTTATAGAAACTCAAAGGAGATTACCATGTTCAAAGGAGCCCTCCATTCATTCCTATTGACTCTAACAAATCTAATCCAAACCTCCCATCCTGTTATGTTAATATTAATTTTTACATTATGTTCCAATCTCAGTAGAAGAACATAGTGATTACAGTAACTAGGTTATAGGTGGAAAACTACGGTTCAAATCTCCGCATAAGCAGACGTCTATGTAATCTATCATCCATCCCGCTATCTATTTATTTTAACCGGATTTTTATATATGTGCCCCTTTAACAAATGAGGCAACTAAAACTCACAGAGATATATGAGTTATATGGTGGGAAGGAAACCCTATGATCCTTGTGCGTGCAACAAAGATACATTGTTGGAACGGAGATACAGATGTAAGATAGTAGGCTTGGAAGAAAATACCAGTAAGTTGAAAAATAATCATTTCAACTTGCAAACCTGTAGGCTATGAAGGAGGCCAGTTGGAATATATCTTTTTTGCGAGGGAAGAAAGAGAAGAGTTGAGATATTGGGAGCTGAGTTGCCAGCCAGGGAGGACTGGGTTATTTGGTGTGTACTTGTTTCGAACAATTCGTATGTGAACATGGATGAGTGAAACACAGTAGCAAAGGGCAAACAAGACTGAAAAATTACATGAATTGCCACCAATTACTTAAGTGACTGTATCAACCACAGTGAAATTACACAAATAAAAATGTATAAAAGAGACAGGAGGTCATTTATTTATTTATTTTTGTTCATTGCTCCTTGATAAATCTGTGGAGATCAAGCTCCCTAACCATAAACTAGCCAGTAACTCTACCTACCTATCTTTCTAGCTATAACTTTTCCAAAACATCAGACTGGCCACAGCACCCACCCAGCTTCCAATTCAATGGGTACCAGAGAATTTTTCCCCAGCAGTATAGCAGCAAGGGAACAAGAGTGACCACTCAGCTCAATCTGGTGCCACAATTAAGAATAAGTGAATATATACCTCCACTTCCCGTGTGCCTCCATGGTGCATAATGGGTACCTTTAACTCCCTTCCATGTACACAACTTCCAAGAGGTCTCTTCCCTTTAGGTCTTCTAAACAAAACTGCTTTAAATTTTCGTTTTTCACATTCATGCTACATGACTCATTTATTTTATCTTAATTCATACAATTATGTTAACACATATGTTAAACAGTATGAATCACAGAGCTCACTATAGAATTTTCTGCATCCCTCTGTTACTTCCTCTTAGGTCAAATATTCTCCTCACCATCTGGCCCTCCACAACCAACAAGCCATGTTCTTCACTTGAAGTGAAAGACTAATGACTGATGACAGGCAGGATGTTACTTTTACAATGGGAAGATGAAACACTATGAAATGGACGGTAGCATGTAATGCTTGCATTTCATTTTCACCATTATTGTGATTTATTTTACACTATTTAAGTACAAAAAATTGGAAATTAAATTTTGCAAGCAATGTGGCAAAAATAAAGCTCTCGCTCATGACACTCTTAACATGGCAGTTAAAAATCCATTCTCCAGAATCATAATGTTGTTATGTGAGGTCAGACTGATACAGACACAGGTATTTATGGATATCTATCAAATGTGCACAACACTCAACACACAGACATACTTCTTACCTCAGGTTCAGCCTTGGTTATTGCAGATGTCATTGGCTCTAGACCCTCTTCCTCTGCTATATAACTGACCTCTTCAACTTTTATACTAGTAAACTCATTTCCATCATCAGGTGATGTTACACAAGTTTCACTACATGAGCCAGGTACAGCAGTCAGTAAATCCATGCAGTCCTGTAAAACCAACATACTCCCTGCCTCACTCCATGAAACAGGACATATTTTATCACATCCATACTGCACTGCAAAAATTCATTATTAACCTTTTGGCACCAGAATTATTTTTTTAATTTTAGCACACCCTGTATATAAAATGTGAATAATACAGGAACCAAATATGTTAGAATTATGAAACAAACTGCATTTTGAAGAGAAAAAAATGGAGAGTATACACC
>Ga0136643_10011491_pt1 | contig 13135 bp, 7 predicted proteins | sample TergutLab28metaG_FD_96883 | JGI IMG/M metagenome (GOLD analysis project Ga0136643, IMG submission 96883) | Labiotermes labralis P1 segment gut microbial communities from Petit-Saut dam, French Guiana - Lab288 P1 (version 3) (version 3) | ecosystem: Host-associated > Arthropoda: Insects >...
AGGTAGGATGTGGGTATATGGACTGGATTGGGCGGGCCCAGGATAGAGATAGGTGGCGGACGCTTGTGAGTGCGGTAATGAACATTCGGGTTCCGTGAAATGCGGGGAATTTCTTGACTAGCTTCAAAACAGTTAGCTTTTCAAGGACTCTGCACCATGGAGTAAGTAAGTAAGTAATATGATTTTCACTGCACATGTCAAATATTTATTAGTAAACGTAATGTTTGACTGATGTTAGTTACTTGGAGTAAACATTTACCTTGAAATAGGTCTGCTTAATCTTTGCGTAGTGACTGTATGGTTAATATTCTGTGAATGTCACCAATATGACAGCGTAGGGAGAAAGAAAATCCAAGTTTCCTTTCACAGATTTGTTATTCGTGTGGCCTTAAATTGTACTTTATGACATGCAAACTCTCATTTTTATTTATTTAACCATCCTGGTTTTGGTGTAAGAGAAAAAGTAAAATTTTGTGCATGGTCTAACAGCTGCTAACTGTTGTCGTCTCACTGGATTTGATGTTATGTAGTTTGTTATATTGATGCGAACGTTTAAAAAAGACCCTACTGTTTCACCTTCTGCAAACAAAGGATTTTAAATTCAACAGTAGCATATTTCAATAAACGAAAGTATATGCACGACCTCATCATTGCTTTAATTGTATTCGTTTCGTGCAGTTGTGGAAAACCGATGTGGAAACACATGCTACAGGGATTTTATAGTGGGGTCGGTAAACCAACAGTGCTGCATGGCAGCGAATTGTGAAATGAACACTGCTCTGCTGTGACAGTTTAAAGTGTGTTGTGTGATATCTTTAAAGAACACGTCCGTTGTGATGAATGCAGTCATTCACATCAATGTTTTTTTCTTATAGTTTTGGCAAAAGAACTTCCGGTCAGGATCAGAAAATACCTCACAGATTCTTCACTTCACTTGCAAATACTGGATATTGATCCTTAACTTACTATTATTCTAAATTTAATTGGTTGAGACTCGGGGCTACTAGCCTGCAGGAGGTTACGGTTTCGATTCCAGTGGTCATTGGAATTTTTCATTGACATAATCCTTCCGGCGTTACTATGGCCGTGGGAGCGACTCAGCCTCTGCGAGAAATGAGTACCAGGAATATTTCCTGGGGGGAAGGTTCGTATTGACGTCTGGTGCCTAGTACTAACAGCCTTACCAGCTTCATGTGCCGATTTCTGGGAGCCTCATTTCTGCAGCTGATCCCGATGGCAGCGCGGTCTGAGGCGTAGGTCTAAGGCCGCTCGATTGTTGGGATTGCGGGTTGGAATCCCGCGCGGGGCATGTTTGTCTTTCTGTCCTGCATGTTGTGTGTTGTCAGAGTTCTCTACTTCTGGCTGATCACTCGTTTAGAGGATTCAGACCGTGTGTGGTGGTTCTGAGTGTGACGGCAGAACCTCAACAATGAGGAGACTTAAGCCCAATAGAACTGTCGAACCATGAAAAACAAAAAAGAGGACCTCTTTTACAGGAGTGCTGATAAGTCCTTAGCCAGACCAGGAAGGAAACAAGCTAATGTTCCTGTCAGAATAGCATGAATTTCCTTCGGCGCCTTGCCTTGGAGGAAAAGAAACTTAATGAGAGCTCGCGTCTCGATTTTGTTAAAAAATCGCGCGTCCCTGACATGTTTCCGAGGTTGTTTCCTTCATGATCGGGGTAAGGACTTATCAGCACCCCGGCTAAATTATGGAACCTATATCTCTTTTTATTGTTAATGATTTCGATTTATGTAGCTCGTACGAAGAAAGTGAAGTTTAGTTCTCGGCTATATATGTGTGTATGTTTTTATGAGAATGTTGTATGTATGTATGTATGCGAATGTTGATGCTCTAAAATGGTTTATGCAGTAACTTTCCTTTGCTGTTGTAATTCGCCTGATGATGGCTTCTTTTAACATAAGCAGAAACATATCACGTTTAAGCTATACGATATTAGGCCTTTACAAAAACACTTGTTTGTTATTGAAGACCTTCATCCGTGAGTCTGATATTAGGTGGAGAAACAGAAGTAAATCTTGTCGAAAACGTAAATATTTGGACTGCTTCTTGGAGGTCACTCTGTTTCACGAGGTTGGGAAACATTTGTCATTGAAAGGTGAATTTTTGTCCAAAACGGCAATTGTAATATCGAACCCTAGGACGGAGAAACTTATGAAGGCCTAGAAAAATATGGCAGGAGACTTGTTGTGCTTCAATTCAGAACGGAGAGTGTGGCGCTGAAACTTGGTTAGGAGAAAAAGCAAGCACATAAGTAAGGAAAATATCGTGCAGAGACAAATAATGAAACTAACAAAAAATATCGACCAATATCGCCCAGCTGTCTACACAAAGAACAATTCGTCGGTTTTGTTGTTCTTGTTCATCCATATGGATACTACATTGATGATTCATGTTCTGTTTATTGATGTGTCAGATGTAATGGTGGGTGCCTTCCGCATAATGAGCCTATTCGTTTGTTCTCCCACGAACTGTACTGTAATTACAGAAAGATATATACCGCACTCTTCTCTTCCTAACATCGCCGCACAGAAGGCAGCACTTCTGTTTTATTTGTTTGTGCTTTGATGTTTGCATGTACAACTTTTTACGTTCCATCTTCACTTGCAATTTTTCTAATTCTCTTCCGGCTGTCTAGGAAAATATTTGTGCACTTTGTAAGTTATTTTCCAATAGTTGCATAGAGGGAAGGTGTAACGTGTTCTGAATACGTTCCGACTGACAATGTGCACCAGAATGCGTCACTACATTCTATATTTATTCTGTAGAAGGCACCTCAGTTCTTTGATGATGTTAAACTTCTGTCGCGGTAAAAATGAGGTCTGCGCTCTTGTGGGATTTTACGTAGGGTTGATTGGTAGTTTGTGCAGATATTTCGGGACAAACTGTCGGTCCTATCTTCGAGTGTCAAGAAGGACTAGCATGTTCCTTGGACTGCTTGACCGCCGAAGATAGGACCGATAGGTTGCCTTGAAACGTCGGTAAGAAACTAACAAACTACGCTGCGTAAGGCCGTAGAAGAGTACAGATCTCATGTCAGATTTTGTCTTAATAAACATGAAATAATTAATCTAATTCGGGTATATAATGATTATGAGTGTCAAAAACCTGTAAGAGTGCAGAAGGTTTTGTTAGTATCTCAGTTTATTTATATTCAGTACACATGAATTTGAGTGCCAGTGACTACGGTGTTTGAATTAATGTCTTTATTTAAATTAGAAACAACTTCCGTTCAGTAATACCACAACATATTCCCATATGTCGCACACTTTCCACTCTACAGTACTGCCAAACCTTTTTAAAGCGTGCTTACAGAAGGTGGTCTTACATTTCCCTACGAAAGTCTAACAAAAACGCAAAATATTGGCGCCAAGTTTTGAAATCTCAGCGCCAAGTAAGTAGAAATATTATTTTTCATTTATGCTATGATAGCCTTTTGATGTCTAGATAGTGCAGTCGGTAGTGGCAGATTACATACTAGACGACCGACAGGTCGTGGTTCGATTTCTGGCAGAACTGAGAAACTAATATCGTCTACCAAGGGTCCAGACCGGTTTTGTGATTTACCCAATCTTCCGTTTGATGTGTGCCGGAGACTGTTTGGGTAAAGCGGCATGCGCGTGAAACTGACCAACCCCCGTCTAGTATGGAGGATAGGAGTAGTGTAGCTATATCTACACCAGCCCCTATGCTTTATGGCATGCACAGGTACAACGTTAATTTACCATAACATTTGGTATTGAACATGTTAATAATTAATGCTTATAGCTATTCTCAGCATGAAGTGAAGCATATTATTGTAGCTGTTGTCACGAATGCGTCCCACATATCATAGAGGGGTACTGTGACTCGCAACCGGCTGGACGGTCTGAGGTTCGAACCCCTTTTGGGCGAGATTTAGGAGACCCATCCAGACCGGCCCTGAGGTTCTCCCAACCTCCGCTACAATAGGTACCGTCTCTTTCCCGAGACTAAAATGGCTAGAGCTTGGCGCTAATCGCCCGCCCTCTTCTACTCCCGGAGCCAAATTTGGGTGCAGCTACATCTGTATCTCCACTCATTGCCTGCTTGGCGTGTAACAGGAAAGCCTTAAAGAAGTGAAGTCCCTTAATACAAAGCAATTGTATAGCTTTTGTATATTTTAATAAGTATTTAGCAGGATTATGATTCTTTAGGATCGAAAAGTGTTGCAATAAATATAATAAATAAATGAAGAATAAAAAACCAAGTAGATGCCACTTATTATTTTATTGTACTTCTTATAGGCTCAACATGTTTCGGGCACTACTACGCCCATCATCAGGAGCTCGCGACTATAATGTGTATTACCACATTGATCGTTTCGTTCTTGGTTTGCTGTCGGTTGGAGGTTAGGTGCTGTTAGGCTGGAGTGGTGTCCGGGCTGTAATCAACGTTATAGTCGCGAGCTCCTGATGATGGGCATAGTAGTGCCCGAAACATGTTGAGCGTATAATAAGTACAATAAAATAATAAGTGGCATCTAGTTGGTTTTTTATTCTTCAGTTATCACAATGATGCACTGTCCAACAAACATCAGATTCATTATAAATAATGTCGTATTAATGATTCTTACTCCTATATCCATTCGAAAAACACAACGAGGTGTCAAACTTATCCTAGTTCTATCCTAATTCTTATCCTAGTTGTCGTAAATATCTTCTAAGTTTGTTGACCTATCTCTGTTAGTTTCATTGCCCTTTTCCCGCAGAGCATCGCTAACAATTCTCGATCAAATTCGGTCCCTTATTTCGAAACATATTGTACAGACCTCGGTATAGTGCAGCACCTATTGAATTATCTGTGTTACCAAGAACTCCCCCTCTGTTTACGCCAGAACTTTAACGCACACAACTTCGCAGTTATTCTTAAATTAATGTACTCGACCTAGTTTAATGGCCGTTATCAGTTAGCTTTCAAATACTACACTTTGAATTTCTAAGACGTAATTTTTTTCCCCCGGTGCTGAAGACATAAAAACTGTAAGATGTGAACTGTAAGCAACTGAAAGCAGCGCTGGGCTATTAGCAGAAGATTTTAAGATTACTGCTGGAAATTGAAAACAAAAGTGATCCATTTTATTTAGACCTCTATTTTATAACGGACGAACTTAACATTATTTTGGTATTCTGTACAAATAGGCTGTATATGTCGCACAAAACATCTTAAATTTCTGATCATACCCTGTTATTGGGAACGTTACATTATGAAAGGCACCACTTACATGTGACTCTGATATTAACGACATAACCTTCCTTGTAGGGAATTCAGTTTAAATATTATTTCTTTACTCGTAAGACAATATCGACAGAGCCATGGGGACAATCGGAACACCATTACCGGATATTAAATTCCTATTTTGCCCAAAAATGGAAAACATGGTAAACCTGCTATTTTCCCATGCCATATTTTACTAACATGAAGCTCAATGAAATTTCAAAGAAGTTTGAAGAAAAATGCAAAAATTACCAAAAATATCCGACCCGGGCAACTTCAAAATTTCTGGAATACACTCTTAACTATGATACTGAATAATGTAAAAAGGTAAAGTGATCCCTTTACAGGCCCTGTGTGGCCCAGGGGGTTGGTAGAGGTATAGCTCTACTCTTCCATGACAGCGGCACTAGAAGGGGGTGAGTGGTCAGCAGCACGCCCCGGCCGCACTTTACCCCCAAGAAAGACCCATGGAATTATGTAGATTTAGAATATGCACGAACATTGCCGCGAATTTTTCGCTAAAGGTGCACCAAATCGTTCGTTTGGTCGCTGAATCTTCTGTTTCTAGAGTCTATTTGCTAGCCTACATATGGAGCAATATAAATGACGGAATAGAAGGCTTAGCCTTTCATATATAAGGGGTGATATTCATATCATGGGAAATAGTCCTGACTGTTGTATGGAGGTAGTGTTGTACCTAGTGTTGTCTTTGAGTTAGGCTGGTGAGTGTCTGGACAAGAGGGTGCTGAAGGAATGTGGCGACCTAACAGAAACTGATAGGAGGCTGAATTGATTTATGTGTACCAGATATGGTAAGGTTCATAAAAACAAGATTAAATTAACTAGACGCGTATCGTTAAACAAGATATCAAAAGTACGGAAAATATCTATTTCGGAAGAGGAGAATACTTGGGAGATATAGAATGAGATGGAATTTTAATGTTGAATGCATTTTGAAGAAATTCGGTGTGGAGATTACGATGTGTTTGTTCCACTGGCCATCTTCTGTTGAGAAGTAATTGAATTTTTGAGTTCCACAAAAATCCGAAATTTTTTGACCAGCTGACTGAATATTAATATTTCAAGCAAGTTACAGTTTAATAGCCTCGAAGCCAAGCCTGTCGTTTCCTCGTCTATTAGCTGAACCACATTACGTAACTATAATTTGGAATTTGAGGTGCTGACAGCCGAGGCACAAATTAAAATCAATTTCTCGAATTTTACCGCACGCTAAAGAAGCTACTCTTGCTTATCCTCGGCCATAAGTAGACCTTTCACCTTCTAATCTCCCGGTAGACCTACCCATTAGGTACACACTACGTAGAACTCAGGGGTGGTTCTGAAGTGGCGATGAAGTATAAAATCCTTTGTCAAATAAAATTAAATTTCGCCTTTCGTGTAGAGAATAACTAGTACACAGGAACGTCTGCCGAGTAATCGGCTTCGATTTCTTGCACAGGCGTGAGTTCTACCCCTCAAACATCTGTGCCACCTCTGGACCCTCCCAGCCTCCTATCCAATGGGTAACAGTTTCTCTTTCCCTCAAACATACAGTAGCTTGGACGAATAGTCCACCGCCTTTAAGTTGGATATCCCGTTGTTTGATAGCATGATAATTATATAAATTACAACCCTCGCCGCAACTAATTAAAGGTTAAGGTTCAGCATCATCCTAGAACAGGCCATGACGGCCCAGAGGGGGAGTAAAGCTATGGCTCTACTCTTATTTTAACCGCGACGCTAGATAGGGGTGAGTGGTCAACACCACGTCCCGGCCGCTTTACCCCAGGGAAAGACCTGATACTCTTTGTATAGGAGGGCGGATGGGCTCCAGGACCGGTCTGGACGGGTTAGAAAAACCTGACCCCCACCGCGATTCGATCCCCAGACCGTCCAGGCAGTAGCGAGTCGCTATACCGACTACGCTATCCCGGTCCACCAACAAAGCTACGTACTGTTGTTTAATAAAGCAATAAGTTTCGAGCCATTTCAAAGCAGTATATTGCTTTTAGATATTCTACATGTATATAGTCTCATGATGAGCCACGTGAGTCGGTGTATGTTGCTTTAATAAACACCAGTACTAAGTTGTGGAATCTATTAAAAATTTCAATGGAATAATGGCTCATCCTCTATCAGCGCTTGCTACTCTAAATAAGAATGCTTGGAGCCTCGTCTCCACTCCTCGATGTAATTTCATGATATGCCTCGTCATTAAGAACAGTCACAGATCTGCGTTTACCTTGCATTCCATATCCAGGAATTTTGCCCCAGGTCTAACACCGAAAATGGATATGTGCTTACGTTTTGGCATTAAATGCAACATTTTTATGAACATTTTATTCAGAAGGAAGCAGTTATTCCATCAAGAAATGATTCATCAAACATAATTTTCATACGCAAAATATGGGCGACTTTTTGCTGTGTTCCAAAACCCCACCATAGACCTACACCGCAGTGTTTTTTCTGTTCCTTTTTCACTGCCGTTATTCACATGTGTATTTCTACTACCCCCTTACCACTTGCTCCATACTGTACATATCTATTGGAATTGGTTACAGGAACAATTTAAAATTAATCCTTGTACACCTTGTATATACTGTCTGTCTAATAAATCTCTTTAAAAAAAATTTAAAAAATACGACCTATTTTGCTCTGCTATGCGCATAGAGACATCTGTCGTCAGAAGGAAACATCTGCTTCTATAAGAAATGTTCGGTGAATATTAGGACAAGTGTTTTGCATCTACGCATTACGGCTCTTACGATATATTTTAATTTTATAAACCAGTATGTACTGAATTAACGTACAGTCATAACAAGCTAATACAAAATATGACGCATAATATCTTTTTCTAAAACATATTCCTCGAAGTAGGGGTGTTTGTGCAAGCAGTGTCATTCTCTCTGAAGAAGGCAGAGCACAATGGAACGGTACTAAAATTTGCAAATACGAAGTGTGCAGTTTGTATGGAATTCACACGATAAAGTTGGTCCTATAATTCTCTCTGAATTTTGAATCTGACTTCATACGGCTGAAGGTTCCGCATCGATGTAGGAATTAAGCATGATAATACTACTATAAATATTGCATTATATGTAAGGACAAATAATGGTATTAGGGGAATATAAAAGGAAATGGCAAAGAAAGTTGTAAACCTAGAGATAAAATCGCGGTCCTGTACAAAAGAACAACTTCCCCTTCCCGCCCCGCCCCCCCCTCCCGTCACATTAAGGTCCTGTATTCAGCGCTCGACCATTTGTAATGGGTAAGACGATACTCTTAGGTACACACGAAACTTTAGGAGTCTGATGATGAATAGGCAGTTTAGGGTACGAGGACATTGTCGTACTTGAAAAGTAGAACGTCCCTGAGAGAAACATGAATTTTGTCCATGTTTTCGGACCCGAAGGAATCACTACAATATTCACAGCAGCCCCCACCACACTTACCTGTTTTGGGTCACACGGCCCATGACTCTTAACGCTTCATCTCTCGAAGTTCGTAACATGATTTTCCTCTAGATTTCCCAGCTGTTTTGCTTACTACGTGTTTTTTTTTAATTACCCTTCTATACGCATTTCTTATCGCCCGCGTTCGTGCTACGTGCCTAACTCACCTCAGCCTTCTTGACATGAGTACCGCAGTTATGTATCCTCAAGTCTTTCTGTCACGCTGTCCCTCGTGTGTCCAATTACGGAATTCCTGTTAACACAGACTTATCGGTTAACACAGTCTCAGTGTTCGACACTTAGAGCGAAGTCCCTTTCTACTAAGTCCATTTACGAATTTCCCAGCAATTCCCATCCTGACGTAGCAAAGTAGGCTAAATTACTGCAGTAGACTTACCCAATTGTACGTTCGGCTTGTGTTCATCTGTTTGTGAAATACCGTGCAGTAGATCAGTGTTTGAAATGCGCCATTACATCTTGCTTCTCGATTCTTGTTTGAGCAGTACTTACTTACTTTTATGCTGTAATTATTGTGATAAATGGCTCATAATTCTCTGCAAAGAGCGTTGTTTGCAGTGCGCATATCGTAAATCAAGATGTTTTCATAGGTCACGCACAACTGTTCACGTCACACTGTCCTCACGTTTCTCATCGTCAGCATCTATAAGCCATACGTAAACACACTGTTCGACAGAAGCCTTGAGAGTGAGCAGTGGAAACAGGTAAATGTCAATATGAATCATGTTTTTGGATAAAGTTAGCGTTAATTCTGTATTGACGCAGCTGTAGTAGGACTGACGATCTTATGGCACACGTGCCCAAAATGACACGCGTAAAGATTTCCTTGGTACGCGGCATTCACTGTTGTCCCCGTTTTTTAATTTATTTTGCCCGACTGGCGTGTCTATATTGTGAAGAACATGTGTGTGTGTGTGTGTGTAAACATGCACACATATCTGGCTGCGTAGAAATTTTATATGAATTACCGTTGCTACCAAATAACAATGCGAGCGAAATATTTTTTACACAAATCGGGAGCATTGCGAAGTGTTGACTGGATTTTTGTCACAAGGGTGACGGCTTGGAGATGACTGGGCGAATATGTGACATTGGACAAAACGTTTAAAAACATTCTTTTCAAGCAGGAAGCTACAGTAACCCCAGTTACTTCCAAATTTTCTTCCTTATATCATTACTCCAGGAAGCCTGTATTAGAAATATAATAATTTTACGAAGCATTGACCATATAATAATAATAATAAAGTAATTAATAACTTTTTATGGAAGGGTCCAAGTTCTTTTTTTATGAAACATTCCCATGGGCACGCGAAATTATCTCTTAGAAAATTTATAGACAGTTTCTGCAACCGCCCTCAGAAATGATCGCCAGCGCTGGCCTATTGTGTCGATATGGGCCTGTGTATTCTCCACCTATTTAACGACGAGTCATTTGAGTTATGTGAAACATCGGTAATGCAGTCTACAAGCGCAAATTGACTTTATCCATAAGGTGGTTAGATATTAGAAGTGAAATGCAAGGAAGACCACACATGTTGTTGATATTGTGTCCTCATTTAAACTTTCCAGTTACAATGGTTTACTATGTCTACGATATTCTGTAACATTAAAACGTCTCTGAATTTTCCTATGTCTCTGCTTCTCTCAGCAAAGATCTATTTTACCATAAAAAACATTTGTGTTTCCATCGATAAGCTTGGATTTTACAGCGAGGTTGGGACTGAATTTTTATGTATTATTCAGTTAAACTTCATAGCAAAGCTTTGAAATGCATTGCCTTAAGAGGTTATCGCTTACGTTTGGGTGTGTGAGACAACGGGCATTAGCGAGGCAAAATTATATATTTCAAAAAAAGAAAAAAGCTCACAACAATGAGAATAAATAATTAAGTAGATTTCGTTCGCAGCTATAAATTTTTGTTTTGCCGAAATGATCAGATATGAGTTTTTTTTTGGGTTATCTACAGGCTGTTCTTTAAAATGAACGTATTTTGGAGAGTTCATATCAGTCAGTGCATCTGGATCATCTAGTATTACAAAATTTGACTTTTAGGATATGAAATTTATTATTGAGAATTTGCACGAGGTGGGAATACGTTGCGAGTTTGGAGAATAAGAAAAATTCATGAAAGGTTTTTGGTAGGAAATTATGAGGGAGATGGGCAACTTGGAAGACCTAGGTGTGGATAGGGGATAATATTAAAATAGATATAAAAAATAGAATGCGATGATATATATTGGATTTGTGTAGTTTGGGGTGGTGACTAGTGGATGGGCTGTTGTGAAAACGGTGACGAACGGGCTGATTCCGTAAGATTCGGGAAATTTGTTTAACTTTTCGAGGAGCTAGCAATTTATGAAGAAGGAGCGTGCTACATGAATTTCGTTGTTTAGTTAGTTTGCTAGTTAGTGTGCCTACGTATAACAGTTGTCGGGAAAATTTTTTTTGCATGGAATCAAAATATCCCATTCATTTTACGTGTGATTGAAAGTATTTTATCATTTAGAACGTCCTCGTCTTTCGGAAACAGCAATTAAACTAAAGTTAAAAAGTTATGAATATGATGAAGGAGACAGAGATAGGAGAGCGACTGGAAGAAAAGAATCCAAAAAGAAAAGCAGACAGATGTTGAAGGAAAGATTATAAGGAGAAGGTAAATACCAAGAATTATAAACTAAACAAGATAGTTCCCATTAAGGAAAATATATTACATAGAAAACAAGGGTTATTGGACGTGAACTTGCAACGTCTAGGCAACTAACAGTTTAATAAACTAAAAATATAAATTTATGCCTCCTTAATAGGTAAACAGAAGCCAGTAATTTGTGAAGTAACATTTCAGGGAATGCCTTGTTTAAGATCCTCGTCTCAATAAATCTTATTATAGCACCGTGCATTTTTGTAGAATCGCTAAACTTTTTCAACCAACGAATACACATATAATTTCACATAAAACACTTTGGAGTGTTTTAAAGTGTTTTAAAATTGTTTAATGTGAAATTATGTGTGAATTCCTTGGTTGATAAATTTTAGTGATCCTCGTCTCACTATTGCTACATTGACGCCGAGCGCAAGGTACGCTCAAGTACTTTGGCAGAGCATTGAAAGCTCTTATGACATTAGAACTGTGGCAACTGTATTTCTTTAATCGCGTTCAAAAACTTGACAACTAAGGATCTGTTTGGTCAAGATTCTTTCGACGAACACCCGCGCAAAATTGAGCGTTGAGATACGTTACTGTGACCGTCGTTAAGAACCAGTTCTGAAACTCGATACACAGAATAAAGAATGAATAAGTAAATGTGTAAATTTGCCTGTGCATTTTCCTGTACGTCACATGCAATAACAACGTCGGCTACAGATAATAGTCAGAACAAGACAGGTCATGTACTTATAACGTAATATTGAGGGAGGTGAGTTCGTGTAGCAATTGTTGCAATGAAAATAGCAGTAAATATTACATATTCTGTGTGTGTTTGCAGCCCTAATTATGCAGATGCGATGCGCATGTGTAATGTTGTCATCTGTAGCCTGTCCGTCTCTACAATATTTTTCCAAATTATCGCATAAACGGCACGATTTTCTAAAAAAAAAAAAAAAATTTATTGAATATGAAATGTGTGTTTCGATTTTCTCTGCAGTTTTATCTGAAATATTTCTCATTCTAAGAATAACTCAGCGAGATACGATCAAAGATGTGTATTGATCTTCCTGTATAGTGGTCGTTATTCTTGTCAGATTTCAATGTAACTCGAATTTTCTCGGCAGATTTTCAATAAACTCTCAAATATCAAATTCGAAGTTGTCCACGTCGTGCGTTACATTCAAGTTGGTTGTTTTTCAACCAACCCCTTAATCCACAATTCTGTAAGCTCAGCTGCAGTTACCGATTTTCTACTCCCAAAGTTTTTCCACGCACGAAGCCTGACCCGGCACGCCAAATGGATATAAACACGGTCATGTCACGCAGGTACAATGCAGCTAGGCACCGCAGCACAGTTTCAAATATTCTTAAGAGTCACTTGAGGGTAGAAGTTTAAAAGCCGTAGTGAATAAAATATTTTTCTATAAAGTGGCGGAAACGCATGTCTAGTCTTGTAGGTAAAAAATGTGGATTTCAACAAATGTACAGTTGTAAAGCTTCTAAAGTTACAAAACACTTCAGTTTTGCGGTTTTTTAATATCGTTGGTTGAATAATATGAGAAAGCACTCAAAACACTTAAAACACCGTTGAAGATACTGTATTGTGGTAGTGTGTGTGTGTGTGTGTTTTGTGGTGTGTGTGTGTGTGTGTGTGTGTTGTGGTGTGTGTGTGTTGTGGTGTGTGTGTGTGGGGTGCGGGTGTGTGGTGTGGGGGGGTGTGTGTGGGGGTGGGTGTGGGGGGGTGTGTGGTTGTGGCGGGTGTGGG
>Ga0136643_10011496_pt1 | contig 13134 bp, 8 predicted proteins | sample TergutLab28metaG_FD_96883 | JGI IMG/M metagenome (GOLD analysis project Ga0136643, IMG submission 96883) | Labiotermes labralis P1 segment gut microbial communities from Petit-Saut dam, French Guiana - Lab288 P1 (version 3) (version 3) | ecosystem: Host-associated > Arthropoda: Insects >...
AAAACGGAGAATATATACCATGTTTAAAATATTCAGTACCTATATTTGTTGAATAAATATATAAAATGCAACTTTGGAGGTTAGCGGTGCGGTACGACCACTATAGTTGACATTAGGCGTCTAATGGTTAAGATGGAAGAAATAAGGAAATATGCGCGCGACGTAACTGTCATATCGTGTTGTATCTTTGGTGCTGCTGAGTAGACGTGCGTATCAAATCGACATTCCAATGCCTGTTTTTCCATCAATTTTTGTCCTTAAGTTGTGTCATACGCCATCCCTGATCACCCCCCACACACACACGGTAAAGTACACGGAAAGTGTTGCCATTTTGTGCGTGCATGTACTGTACCTGAACCCCAACGGTGTTGTTTGTTATGGACCTGCACTACACTGCAGCAATTGATATGGATGTGTTTTTCTTTTACTGTACAGTCATAGTCAGCAGTATTGTAGCTCCTGTACAGTCATTCGTAGTAAAGCTATCCCCATACAGACCCTGAGGGCTCCAGGAGGTTAAGGCTTCCAGGATTCCTAGACAGTCGGCATAAGAAAGTGATAAGGTTGTCAGTCCTACGCTCCGGCCGCCTTTACCCCAAGGAAAAATTCCTGATACTCATTTCTGAGTCTACCCCAGGGCCATAGTACGGCCGGAAGGATTAGGTCAATGAAATATTCCAAAGACACCAGCGGGAATCGAACCCGCTACCTTCCGGCTTGTATCACAGTGCTTCAACCAACTGCACCGCCGCCACATATACTTGTAGAACGGCAAATTACAAGTGTTGTGTAGGAGTTTGTTTAGTGAGGCGCAAACCCCAAATATTTTTTCTATCGTCCCATCCAGCTGTGCGTTTCTTTCCAGTAGCCCACACGTTTACAGATGTTTATACTGGCCTTTAGACTTGTTAGCTGTGACTTAAGAAGAAAACAGTATAGCAGATGCTGTCATGCTGCGGATTTTGTTACTGTCTGTGGGGTATCAAACATACAAACTTGGAATCGGACTGCGGAGATTAAAGACTGCGGTATTGCTAAGTCATTGAAGGCTAAAGGAACGTCCGCTTTTGCCCTGTTTAAATGATCTGCTATTGCGCATTGCCAAATATCTAATGTCGTAACTACAGTAGGCAGTTACCACACACACACACACACACATACACACATACATACATACATACACACACACACACATACATACATACATACACATACATACATAATACACATACACACATACACACATACATATATACATGCACATACACACATACATACATACACACACATACATACATACACACACACACACACAAACATACACACATACATACATATATACGCACACACACACATACATACACATACACATACACACACACATACATACACACATGCACACACACACATACATACATACATACATACACACACACACACACATACATACATACATACATACATACATACAGACATACATACATACATATATACACGCCAGAAATCGTGTGTTATGTATTCTAAACGCAGTTCCCTTTACCCCATTACAGTCGCTAGCTAGCGTTTCGTTTTTAGAGCCCTTTGCGGCAAGAACATTGGGAAATACCGGTAGTTTGTAAGTTGCGAACTTGCATCGTACTGTTGGAAGGTCGTTAGAGTTTGTGGTGTGTGTCTGCTGGTGCCTACTCTGCTTAATGTCAGCCCTACAGTTAAGACATGCAGCGCCATTCTATAAAAGGCGGTGTTGGCCATATCATGACGTAATGACTGTTGTAACTGCAAAGAAGTGACATGGTGAAAACGTCATTACCGCGGACCTTGGCGAACCTTGATCAGGAGGTCAGGTCTAGCTGTAGGGTACAAAATCTCATCGTGCACCATTCCGCTATACCTGACCACTGGTTCAGGATTCGCCACTGACACAGCTGTACCTGTGCCTAAGCATCGTGCTATCTTGATATAATGAAAGCATGGAGGTAAAGCTCCACCGCGACCGTGGATGGATATGTGTAGGTTTCTGTGTCTTTGAGTTTCACCCTCTTTGTACCCGATGGAGGGGAAGATGTGTAGTCCCCATAGGAAGTATGAACATAATGGTACAAGGATAAGCCAGCCCCTGCTTGGAATCGAACCTAGGTCGTCTAAGTGTTTTTGTGGCTTGGAATTAGCTCTTTTAGACCTTTATGTGCAGGTCTGCATGTAGAAATCGGAGTGGTGTAGAACCGCATGTCGAGACTTTCCAAATGGGATATGGCCCACGTTATTACGGCAGTGGATTGTCGTTTAGACTCTATTAGCCTCTGTTATAACGACACCCAAGTGATCCAGAATATAGCTTTGTAATTCACTGTCGTATTAACAGAGGTAAGTTTCTTACTGGCGATTTTAAGTTTGTTTTTAATTACACCAAAGTTGCAGTGATATCGTATTCGTTACAATCATGCTTTACCTTTTAAAGCCTCTTGGTAACCATACGTACCACCAAATTTAACTGTAAAAACCCAGCATAATTTCCCTCACCGTATTTGTATTGTGTAGTTCGTAACTGCAAGCAACATTTGTTTCCTTATACCACTATTACCTGCTGCTTTTGTAATGGTAACTGAATGCATTCTCTGTGGGGTCCGAACTAAATCTTCAGTACAGTAGTCACCCATCGGTTTTAGGCGCATGCGCAGAATTACGAAAAATACCGTCAGCTTCATGTCCGTCTGTTCGTCAACAAGGAACAACTCGGCTCCGACTGGACGGATTTTCATGAAATTTGTTATCTGTGATTTTTTTTCTCGAAAATCTGTCGGGAAAAATTCAAGTATCATTAAAACCTTACTTGAATAACCGGTACTTTACCTGAAGACCGATGTACATTTTTTATCATATCTCGCTCAGTTCTTCTCAGAATGATAAATGTTTGAGACAAAAGTTGTAGAGAAAATCAAAACACACATTTTGTGTTGAAAAACTTTTTTCCCCCCCGAAAATCGTGCCATTTATGAAAGATAATGTGGAAAAGTATGGTGGAGCCGGACAGGCCACGTGTGACAATATGGCACATGCGCATTGCATGCCGGATGCCTGAGGCTACAGACGCACGTTCAGGCTATGTAATACTTCCTGCTTTTCCACTACAACATCGGTTACACGAACGTGCCTGAATGTTACCTTATATGTACATTGCTTGTTTTGTTCTAGCGGAAGCTGAGTGTGTTCTCTGTGAGGTCCGAACTGAATATTATATATAGTGTACAGTACTTCAGTCCCCACATGGACACTGTCATGGTTCGTTAGTCGCCAGCCTCTCGTCGGGGATACCCCGAGTGCGATGCCATTTCAGTCCTTGTGGGATTTGTGGTGGCCAGAGTGGCTCTAGGAAGTGTTTTTTTCCCCCCCTCGTAGTGCTTCTGTCTTCTCCCATCAGTTCATTCCATCATTATCTCACATTCATCTTCATATGCACATTGGTCTTAACAGAAAGGGCGAATCTCGGTCACTTTCCGAAACGCAATGCCGTTTTGGGAAATCGGAGAGCAGTGAATAGGAAAGACCTTCCACTGTTTAATGTCCGCAGTACGTTAACGGCACTGCCTCTGGACGTACTATCCAAGCCTCAGACGTGGCTCCCACCCCTGGGCTCACCCATCCCATTTCAGGAGCCCGTCCACCTCCCCCCCTCCCGGGACGTCCTTCTTACCGTGTCTGCGCCCCCTTCTGGGAGCGGTGCCACAGACCAATTTTACTATGGTCTGGTCTTGAGCCCCAAGAGGGGCTAGGGTCTCGACACCAAGAGTGACTGACTCACTGACATCGTCGACTCTCGTACGGTCACACTGACCGTGACCAGACTTCATAGGGTTTGTACATCTCTTGCTGTTCTGACCGTAAAGAACGGTTGATCGTTAATTATAGCTCTGAGACTTGTACAGTATGACTTTTTGCGTGGAACGAGCTACTGGTACAGTGTGCAGCCTTATGACTACCTTGAATTGCTACAGAAATGTGCAGAATTTGGTTACGTTTCATTGTCTTGAACACATACCTTGCTGTAGAGGTTCCTTTTAATTTTGATTTTCGCTAAATAATAATAATAATAATAATAATAACGAACTACACTTCAACATATGCAAGGAAACAGGGGTACAATTGGACAAAAAACACTGGTATGAACATGTGCCAAAATCAGTAGAAACAAGTCAAGGAGGCAAGGTAACCATATTGTAGAATCAACAAGTACAAACTGACAGAACTATCCGCAACAAGAAACCAGACATCATAATCCGTGATAATGAAAAGGGAACATATATGTTAATAGACTTTGCAATCTCAGGAGACAGAAATATGATTAAAAAAAGGAAGCCGAGAAGATTCTAAAATATAAAGACCTTACAATAGAAATACATCGCATGTGGAATGTAAAAATAAAGTTGATACCAGTAATAATAGGGACGATTGGGACTATTTCATAGTCATTTAGAAAATAGGTGAGCAAAATACCAGGAAAATATGAAGTCAAGGAACTACGGAAAACAGCCATATTGGGCACTGCACACATACTGCGGAAAGTGCTGATGTAAAAGTACATTAGAATCAACACTGAAATTAACGATATAAACACGAAATATAGCATCCATTCACTAAAAAAAGAGACGCGTGATAGTTAACCACTTAAAGCCTAATGGTCGCCATACGTACCGCCAGGCTTCACACTAAAACACTCCGCATTTTACCTTCACAATTTATTTATGTATGACTCTCAAGAGGAAACAGCCATTATTTCCCTAAACATCATTAAACGGCTGGTCTGCGAAATGTAGAGGCAAGCCTGCTCTCTGTGTGATGGGAAGGGAAATTTGAAACCTTGTTTATTTGAATTTCAGGCTTCACTTGGGCTGTTCATTAGTCGGCCCAGTTATTTGATTAGTTCGTTAGTTAATTCGAATCAGTCATGGTACCCAAAAATGGAGATTGCCCTGCAATAGGGGCGTACAAAACCCGGACGACAAATCGCCTTATCCACCACATTTTTTACTGTGCCCCCCCCCCCCCAAAACATGGGGGTCCTAAATATGTATCTTGTTTCGTGTCACCCTTCTAGCACCTACAGTTTTGAGTTGGCTTCCAGATTTTTGGAAACTTTTTGCTTCCCAGAGCTACAAGCATTTTACTACAAGATGGGAAATGCACGTGCGACTTAACCTTGGGGTGCGATAGGATTCTTTTGTATCCCGCAATCTGCCCAAATTGTAATTCTACTTAATCCACTGCGCCTGCACTTTGTGTTAAATGTTGGAGATGTGTTATAGAATGTTGTATTATTTCTTTTGGGTGATTGCCCGGCGTCTGAATTTTATTTGACGGCTCTGTGGAGCACTCTGTTCTGTTTTATGTTTATGGTTCCGTGCATCGCTGATCTATATTAATAACTGTCCAACGAGATGCAACACAAAGCAGTCTATTTATTATTCTGCAAGTTTACTCTACATGTTTGAGATGTCAACCACACCCATCATCAAGAATACACAAAACAGTAACTACAGCCTCTGGTACTGGTCATATTTTTGTGCAGCTTGGTTTGGCCACGTTGGAGGGAGGTAGCTGCACAAAAAATATGACCAGTACCGGAGGCTGTAGTTACAGTTTTGTGTACTCCTGATGATGGGTGTTGTTGACACCCGAAACATGTAGAGTGAACTTGCAGAATAATAAATAGACTGCTTTGTGTTGCATCTCGTTGGACAATTATTAATATACTCTTTTCTGTCTTCATGGGCGGTATAAGCAGGAAGAATAATCGAGATAAGATTGTTAGGGTATTTGAAATCAAGAATGTTATAGAATGTTACTACATTTATTAGTGTCTTTTATTAAACTTGTTTGAGGAACCTGTGTTATATTGGCCTGTGACTACCGTGAGCACGTCTGTATTAAATTATCGGTTATACATAACCTCGAAATTTCACTCCGTTGAAGGATTATGTAATTGCCGGCTAACAGTGTCTCTCACACAATCAGTGGATGGAGTGACAATCTGCGTGTATGGAGAATTTCACATTCCCAAATGTCGAATATTGTGATTTCACTTTTGTGTTTTCTTGAATTATGCATTTTGTAGTTTAACTGAAGGACAGATAACTGCTGATGATCGATTGGTCACAACACGGAACACCACGCCTCTGACCTTCTACGTCATACCTCAACAAATCTCGTCTCTATGGCGCTATGTTATCAATAATGAGGTATATAAAACATTAGGTGTAAACCATTGTGTGTCTTTCTGCTAATTGCTTGCAATACACATCGCATCCCTTGCGACTCTACATTGCGCTCTTATAGCCAACGGTACTTCGTGTACTTTACCTTGTAAACGGCGAAATATGGTCACAAATTTACGTTGGTTCGTCAGTGTGAAATGTTTTGTTATTTTCGCTTAATTTTAACCAAACGTGGTTTTTCCTCGACAGATATTATTAAAATTCCCGAATACCAAGTTTCACGAAAATCCATAGGCGGGAAGCCGAATTGTGTGCACACGTACCGACATGACGAAGTTAACAGTCTCTTCTTGCGACGGTTTGCGAAAGGGCCCGAAAAAAAACTGATCTCACAGACTGTACACGGCACATAATGGCTACAGTATATGGTTGTGTGTGTGTGTGTGTGGGGGAGGTGGGGGGTAGTGACTGATGGTGTGTGATAGGCTGGAGCTACTGTCTGTTCGGAGAGTGGAGGGGGGGGTTCACTAAAGCCCCTCCAAAGCGTCCCGAAGGCCCAATATATCAATTACCCTTCTGGAACCTACCAGAGTGACTCCCGCGTCGCAAACAGCATCTGCTGCTACAGTGCTGTCCTCTGTGTGTGTGTGTGGAGCTTTGCTAACACCTGCCTTAGCTTGTTGGAAGGAGTGTTTATCACGTGACTGTCGGGTCTCGATATCATTACGACTAAGACCCTGTAGCTGTCTTTCTTAATTTAATAAAAGTAGAAGTTGTGTCTGAAAGTTGCAATGTGACGTCAGGGTGTTTCAGTTTCCGTGTTATGGACGAGGTGCCTCGTTAAGAAAAACTGGCCGCTTCTGCGTTTCTTTATATATATGTATATAACATAAATGGCAGATTTGAATGGAAGCACAACGATGTGTTTATAATCGTAAAGTAATATTAAACAGTGTACGTCAGCACAATCAAATCTATTACTAAAGGTAATTATAAGGCTACATGTTTCGACAATATATTTGTCATCTTCAGGCCTATTTTTGTCATTTGAGTCACAAGATGGCACACTTCGGGATCCCATAGTGTTTATATCCATGGAATACATAAAATTAAATCGTTTGTCTCAAAGGGCATGACGGTGCTGCTGCCTGGAGGCACAATTTGTATAAAACTTTTTACGAGACAAGTGATCCAATTTTATGTATCCCAATGTTGTAAACACAATTTACACGTCACATCCTTTGAGATAAACGATTTAATTTTATGTATTCCATGGATGTAAACACGATGGGATCCCAAAGTGTGCATAGCATCTTGTGACTCAATTGACAAAAATAGACCTGAAGATGACTAATCTATAGTCGAAACATGTAGCCTTATAATTACCTTGAGTAATAAAATGGCTGTGCTGACGTACGTTATTTGATATTATAAATGGCAGTACATTTCTCTGACATGGCCTGTTAGTTTAGGGGTATTAAAGTCTTGCGGTATATTTTCTTTGAAGTTGCAACAAGACAGGTAATTTGTTTTCCAAATTAAACGTACCGTCAAGACAACTAAGTCACTGGACTTAATGGACTGCGACCTTCATAAGCAATTTAAAACAAAATCGTTTTTAGCCTCCTTTCCTTCGTGAATTGGAAGATTATGCTTTTGATAAATCGAATTGTTTATTCCATACTGTAGGGTTTTGACAGTGCTGTGTAACATACAGATATAGTCTTCTTCTGGTGGACTTTGCCCATCGTGTAACAGATATGTAAACACTGAGACAACGTTTCGGATGCAGGTTATGCTTCCTTCTTCAGGTAAGAAGCACCCTAACCTGTTGGTCCCCTTAGGTATAGCTGTCCAGGTGTCTATATGCCAAACATTTGTACATAATATATCCAGTGTCATTTAACAATTACAAAAATTTTGACGATACTGTTGTTGCATTTCGCCTATCTAGTTCCCACCTCAGTAGTTCACATGTTCTGTTTGTTGATATTTCTGGAAGGAAAAAAACTGCAGAATTCAGACTTGTAGTGGCTTCCGGTGGGATGACGTCCGTATGAGGTTTCGTGAAGATTCGCTTAATTCGAGAGTTAGGTGGCAACAATTCTTACACTCATTTAGTCGCGTAATAATATAAACAGCCAACTAGATGCAACAATAATACATTTTATTAATAATTTCAATCAGCTCAACATGTTTCGGCCGATAATTTCGCCCACCCTCAAGAGCGCTAGACTGTATTTACAGCTTGTGGTATAAAGCACCGACGATGCTGCCTGCAGGCAGCATCGCCGGTGCTCCTGAGGATGGGCGAAATCATCGGCCGAAACATGTTGAGTTGATTGAAATTATTAATAAAATGTATTATTGTTGCATCTAGTTGGATGTTTATGTTATTGTATCAATGATGCACCGTCACACGAACATCGAATTCAGTGGTATAGTATCTCATTTTCCCTGCACCAGACTATTTACCGTGCTCAAATCATTTTCTACTTAGAATTGTTTGGAAGAGACAGTGGCGCTCTGTGCACTTCTCTAACTTAATTTGCTTCAAGTAGTAGCCCATTTAGTGACAAAATGGCGGTGGTCAGCTATGTCTGTAAATAAATCTGTTCGTTTTATCCCCACCCACACACATGACATCCCCGGCCCAGACCCCACGACCTGACAAATTCCACAAGCAAGGTCCAACACCCACCTTTACCCACTGACTGGTCTTGCAACAACCCTCTACCGGACTGTATACCCTGAGGCCTTTGAGCAAAACTGTGTTAAGACACCGTAATGATATAGCATTGCAAGGCAGATGACTAAAGCTTGCTGTTATTGTCAATCATATGTCCAGGATGTCCCTATGATCTGCCTGTCAAGTGTCATTTTCCTCGTCGATAGGTGAACAAATTTTTGAGGCAAAATACATCAAAATCGCCTCACTTCCAGACAGAAAATTCGTGAACCACCAGTTACAACAGAAAATGCTTTTAATCTCGGCGTGCGTCTGCCATTTTGTCTTTTCGTTTGTTTGTTTTTGGGCGCGACAGCCCCCCCCCCCCGTGGGCCAGGGCGTCCTCATTCACGAGATTTGTAGATCACACTCAGACACACCACAGTCTTTAGGACTTCTCTGGGCGAGTGATCAGCTCGTCGCAGAGACCTCTACCAGATAGCACACAACACTGACAACAAATATCCGTGGCCCCCGGTGGGATTGGAGCCCACGATCTCACAGGCAAGCGACCGAAGACCCACATCTTAGACCGCGCGGCCAATGGGCTCAGCCCTGTGCAGTATATACTTACTTACTCACTCCATGGTGCAGAGTCCTTCTTGAGAAGCTAACTGGTTTGTAGCTAGTCAAAGAATTCCTCGCATTTCACGTAACCCGAAGGTTCATTACCGCACTCACCAGCGTCCGCCACCTGTCTCTATCCTGGGCTAGCCCAATCCAGTCCATATACCCACATCCCACCTCCTGGAGAGCCATCCTAATATTATCCACCCATCGATGCCTAGGTCTCCCCAGTGGTCTCTTTTCCTCCGTTTTCCCCACCAAGACCCTATACACCCCCCTCTCCTCACCCATTCGCGCCACATGCCCGGCCCATCTCATTCTTCTCGATTTTATCACCCGCACAATATTGGGTGAGCAGTACAAATCATTTAGCTCCTCGTTATCAATCTCCTCCATTCCCTCGTTACTTCGTCCCTCCTAGGTCCAAATATTCTCCTCAAAACCATGTTCTGAAACACCCTCAGCTTCCTTTCCTCCCGCAATGTCAGCGACCAAGTTTCACACCCATACAAAACAACCTGTGCAGTTTATACTTGTTAAAAATACTCGACACATCAACCGGTTCTCGTTAATCCTATTCACATTTCTTTCTTGTGAACGCAATTTCCCCGCTTGAAGGTTGTGTGTTTCAGTAGCCATTTTCTGGTCCTAATTTACCACGATTAAGGAGAACACTCTGTATCTGAAGCATGTATCAAATTGTGGCTCTCATATTCTCAAGAAAATTTCGAAGTAAACAGACATTTAACACTGGTGTATGTGTTATGCTATCCCATATGTCATTGAATTTAATGTGCACTACATGTAACCTGCGGGGACCGCGGTAGCACAGTGGCTAAGGTGCTGTGCTACAAATCGGAATGTCGCTGGTTCGATTCCAGCTGGTGTCAGTGGATTTTTCATTGACATAAATTCCTTCCGATCTCACTATGGCCCTAGGGTCTACTCAGCCTCTAACAGAAATGAGAACCAGGAGCATTTCCTGGGGGTAAAAGCGGCCGGTGCGTAAGGCTGACAACCTACCACCATCCTTTGCCGTTTTCACGAAATCTGGGTACCTTAAATTACTGGAACCCTCTGGGCCTGCCCAGGCCTGTAATGAGACTGCTGTACCTTTTACATGTAACGTGTTTTGAATTTATTATATGGATCACCTGATTATGACCGAAACTGACAGCCAATAATTAAAACATTGTTGTGTTTGACTGATACAAATAATTTTATTGTTGTGTTTCAATTCTGTAACACATCGTGATGCCCTCTACAAAAAGAAAAGAAAAAATCTGATGTAAATTCAAGATGCTGCTTCTGCTTGTTTTTTCTCCCATCCCCGCTGAATTAGTTTTATCAAAACCAAGTTCCCAGCTGTGAAGACCATCAAAATTGTCTTCCCACATTATACAATCCACCCATTGTGTCACGGTTTTCTGCTCCTTTTCACAGCTCACTACTTCTGTTAATGTAAGCTTCAGTCTGTCTTACAAAGGACCGCGAAACACTCATCCAAACGACAATTAAAAAGCAGATATTTTCCGTGAACAGTCGGGATAATGATCGTTGCTCAGGCCCTGCGTATTTGCGTTGACGAAAAACTGTGATTTACCACACTGCAGGTGTAGCTAAGACCGTTTCGTTTTTCCTGCTCCATTCCTTTCTTTGCTTGTACAGGGGTGCAGATAAGTCCTTAGCCCGACCAGGAAGGAAACAAGTCAATGTTTCTGTCAGAATGGCGTGAATTTCCTTCGGCGCCTTGTCTTGCAAAAAAAAAAAATCTTGAGGACAGCTAACGTCTCGATGTTGTTGAAATCGTCTGCGTCCCTGACATCCTTCTGACGTTGTTTCCCTCCTGGTCGGGCTAAGGACTTATCAGCACCTCGGTAAGAAGTAACGATCTTTGTCGCTAAACTTTCAATTCTTTGAAGCACACCAGGTTCGTCGAGACTTACCATGAATGCAGACCACTACTTTGCAATTTTGTGTGATTCGTAATGGTATTTATTACTGCTCGGCTGTTAGAATTCAAGTTAATGCGGTATAATTTCATACCACAATACTCTCTTTCGCGTCTGGACGTCGTGGGAGATTGGGAGAGATTTGTGACCCTGCCTGGAATGGAATCCCTATTCTTGTGTCCCCCACTTCTTACCCCTCAGTCACTGCACGATCCAGTTACTGTGAACCTTCAGAAATATTAAGTTAAATTGTGGCGTCATGTTTTCGGCAGCACGCAGCGTACTTGTGCCAATCTTCCATGTATATCAGGTCACCGTGACTGTCTCACAGTCCTGAAGATAAACGAGGACTCTCGGATTATCGGCATGGCGTTTAGATTTACTTTGCCTTCAACCCACGCGTGCCATTATTTAACACGCGCAGTAGGAATTTTTGCAGGGCTTTTCACAATGGTTGCAACACAAGTACAGGTAATTACTGTCTACCCACGGCCAGTATTTCTGAAAATATAATTGACTTCCATGGCGTTATACATTTTTTTCAGTGAAAATTGGCTTTCAGAAACTTGCTTCGGCAATAATATAATGGAGATTGCATTTTTTTTGTGGGATTTGCCGCGATGTAGTATGGTCGATAGTTATTTGTCATTGCGAAGTAGTCGGGAAGGCACCCATACTTTCGTCGATGTTGTATCCTCTGCCTTTACCGACACACGTTATCTCTAGATAGCAGCACCCGCAGTTCAGTCATAAAGTTCCATGACCTCCGTATTCCGTGAAATGTTTATTTCATCTATTCCTTCAAGGACTGTAGTGTAATAATTTTACCGCAGTATGTACTATCGTATGTTACTTGTACGCGCATATACATACAGCGTCCGCCAGCGAATCGGGCAATTTCTAAGTGTTAAAAGAACTGGATATCATGATACAGTTACATTTATAAGTACATACTTTAGCATTTGCAGAAATAAATGATTCAGTGGTCTTGAAACATAACACAGAACATTAAAAAAAACACAACACATAATTCCACTAGAAATATTACATGCTCAAAATGCCCTCCATTACGCTGCTCACACTCAGCAAGCCGATCGTGAACACTACTCATGGCCCTGCGTAACACGTCGACCGGGATTCTTGAAATCTCTTCCTGTATCCGCAGCTTCAGTTCTTGAGTTGTGCGAGGTGATGGTGCGCGATACACCACACTCTTAAGGTGGCCCCAAAGGTAAAAATCGCACACCGCCAAGTCCGGTGATCTTGATGGCCATTCGATGTGGCCATATCTGGAAATGAGATGTCCAGGAAAAAGTGGGCGCAAAATGTTCATTGTAATTTTTGCAGTCCCAGTTTCTTGGAATGACGCACAACCGACCGGCGTGGACTTTGTTCGAATGATGCTCTCACAGCGTCACTGTTCTGTGGGGTGCGAACTGTTTTAACACTACCACCTTCTTTTTTTTTTTCATTTTGTTACCGTGCAATGTTATCAGTGTTTTTCAAATACCAACTTATTGCACTATTTATTTACTTGATAAAACACACGTTAAAATAAAATTTTTTAATATAACACTCCTACATGTTTCAATCCTTCCGGATCATCATCAGGGAGTAAATGTTCCTATATATGAAGTTACTGAATATTTCTATATTTGTTGATGTTATTGGTATGATG
>Ga0136643_10011497_pt1 | contig 13133 bp, 11 predicted proteins | sample TergutLab28metaG_FD_96883 | JGI IMG/M metagenome (GOLD analysis project Ga0136643, IMG submission 96883) | Labiotermes labralis P1 segment gut microbial communities from Petit-Saut dam, French Guiana - Lab288 P1 (version 3) (version 3) | ecosystem: Host-associated > Arthropoda: Insects >...
ATTCCAACAAAAAATTTACCAACCAGAACAGGGTGTCTCCATGGGATCTCCAATATCCAGTCTAATTGCAGAAATATTTTTACAGCATTATGAAGACTTACATATAAAACAGCTCCTGGATACTAAGAACATAGCCTTCTATGTACGATACATAGATGATATTTTGATCATATCTGATACAACAAAAATCAACTCACACACACAAGCAACACGTACATAAACAATATACACAACAATATAAAACTCAATCCTACATATGAAGAGCATAATTCCATAGATTTTCTCGACTCAACAACATTATGCAAACAAACAAAACTTGAAACTGACATATACAGAAAACCAACCACCACAGACACAACAGTAAATTACTTCTCTAACCATCCCATAGAGCATAAAATGGCAACCCTCAGATTCCACATTTCCAGAATGCATTCCCTACTGCTGGACATGGATAAAAGGCAAAAAGAATGGGAAATAATAAATCAATAGCTAAAAACAACAACTTTCCTCAAGGCATACTCCAAAAACTTAACCAACAGATACAGCAAAACACTAGATGCACAGAAACAAAAGAGAAAGACAAAAAGGTTTGGACTACATTCACATACCATGGCCCAAAGATAAGAAAAATCACTAATCTGTTTAAAAATACCAACATAGGCACAACATTCAAGACTACAACAATATTACACCAACTCATAAAAACCAAAACATTAGATCAAACAACAGAACATGAAAAAGTGGAATATACAAAATCATATGCAACACATGTCAGAATTCATATGTAGGACAAACCAGTCGCAACCTTAAATAGAGATTCCAAGAACATATACATTACATTAAAAATAATGACCCACACTCTGCCTATGCTCTACACATACTTTACTGCAGACATGAATATGGCAACGTCAATTATACCATGACACTTCTCAAATGGGTTAATAAACCATCCCTCCTTCTTCCGTATGAACAAATGTACATACAGTTATTCCACCATAATAATGAACTTATTCCCGAACAACACTCGAATGAGCACAATTCCATGTTCGAGCTTATCCAACATAAATGCCACACATCACATCCTACCTGACCGTCAACACTGCTACCCAATCAAGCCAGTTCCTTCTCAACCTGCACATTGGACAGTCACTTACAGAGGTAAGCAATATGCTTCTTTAATAATTCTGGTTGCATTTTCTGTAGGCTCAACAACTATCACTTAGAGTAATTAGACATTTATAGAATGCAATTAGACTGTTTTATAAAATTTTAATGATCATGTAAATAGAACTTCTACACAACACAATACACACATAAAAATGCAAGGCTATACCCTGGCTATCCTTACACGTTTAATCCAGATTTTATTACTAATATTTTATAAACAAGATGTAAATGTGTTTTAGTGACTTAGATCACTTACTCATTTCCGAATACTATACCAGATGCTGCATTAACACAATTTGACCTCCTGATGATGAGCACAGAGTTGCTCGAAACATGTAGATTGTAATAATAAATGTATTATATAACGTAATTGTGCATCAAGTTCGTCATTTATCCAGTCATCTGTTTTTACAGTTATGTAATGTATGAGTCATAATAAGCAAGACCGAACAAGAGTTAAAATTAAATATCACTTTCGTGATTTTGATGAGGAATGCCATATATGCTAACATAACTTGCTAATACCAGGTCATGAAGCTGTAGGACAACAATTATTCATCAAAGTTTCTGGCAAGCCTTTAAGAGGGAATGACCTGGGTTGCCTCTAACTCCACACAGGCCAGATTTAAGCAGCACAGGAAACAAGTTCAGAAATCTGAGGTATGTATGAAGCTAGGATTTGCGAAAATTCAAGTGATGTTAAGATGCTACATTTGTTTCAAATAAGAATAACTAATCGCCGAATCAAGCAGAAATGGATCGTGAGCTTTGCCTTCTGGCTTTTGCACCCCTGCCAAAATTCCGACGACCAATAAAAAAGGAGGGTGATTGGACTCATTAACCCGGGCCAACGGTCGCAAAAAAACGCTTGGTTCAACTGCATGCATTAAGGATAACAATTCGGCCAATAGGGCTACAGAATTCGACGTACGTTGTATCGCCAACATTCGCAGTGGCAATAGTGCACTAAGTTGTACAATACATGGTTTGTAATTTCCGCGATCGATCTCTTAGGTTAGAGGTTTGAGTCGTGCGTGTGCGTGCGTACCGTCATTTGCACACTTCTATATTCCCCCTCGACCAATAATTTCGTCTTGTTTCAGTATCTCGCTCCAATTTACCTTCCGTATGACGACTACGAGCACAGTCAATTTGACGATCACCGCCTTAAACGTGTAAACCAATCCGCAACTCTGCTTCGCTAATACACACAAACGCAACGCGTAAACTTCGCCTCCCACGCTAACAGCGGATAATGAGCAAACTACAAAACACAGATCGTCTAGGATTAAACGTCTTCACCGCAAAGGTGGGCCCAGTTCGGTGGCAACACGGCAATTACTCCGTTTTGCAGCAAGCGACGGCCCTTAACCTCAGCAACCCCGCATGTATTAAGCTTCGTAGAGCTCACACTATTCAACCGCTATTTTGTGATTCTACACCTGGACCTGTACTTAATTTCCACCGTAAGATCGTCACTATCACCTACCAACCACAAGTTCACTTTCACTCCTACCGCCCCTCCTGCGTCCTTTATCACATGTCACCATGGATAACCCTGAAGTCATATTAATATACGGAATATCAAAGATTATCAGATGCGAACATCGTTGATAAAGCCACACGTAACTTGATCCAACAACGAGGTGGCATCCTAACGTCATTCCAATACAACGAGATAAAACAATTGGAGTAGATTAAGAACGTCTATTGTAGCCAGAGAGCAGCACGGGGCGATTTGTACACGTACAAAAGTTAAAGGTCTTCGTTGGCGTGATGAGAGCGAGGTTACGTTTGTAATGTGTTAATCATTAGTTTGTATGACAGAAATTTTAGCAGAAGACAGTTATATTCGTGTGTCCCTCTTAATGATCTCACACATATAACCACTATTCATAAAGTTCCATTCATGTTTTAGGTAATCAGTTTTACTGATCTGGAGCAATACAAGTGGCAGAGGATGAACAATTCAAATCGAGGAAGAGGACGTGGTACAAATCCCTGGAGTCGGGGTGAAGTAAGAAGTGGTCAGAATCAGAATTATGATACCAAAATGAAACCGAGTTCAGAAGTCGAGGCAAAAAATAGATTCCAGGAAGCACAAGCACGACTACAGGCATCTGTTCAGAAACACGTCAAACAAGATTACGATTCGTCATCTGAAGAGGAAGATCTTGAAAATGACAGTATCCTTGGTAAGAGGTCCCTGTGTTTTGTTGGATTGCCCATACATATTATGATAAATTACGATAGTTGGGCGAGCCCTATAAAGAGTTTGGTTGTAGTGAAGAGAAAAAATTCTTATCATTGCTGGGAATTTATTGAGACCTGTAGCCAGTCACTTTATTGGCTGAGCTGTCTTGACTGATCATGTTGCTAAATAGGGATGTAAAAGGGGCACATTATTTTGTAGTTATTTAATTAGTACTCACAGTGCTACCTATGTGGTACTGAGCTTCTGTTTGCAGGAGGTGTGAAACTCAAGTTGACATTTAACCCAAAGAATGCATTTTTATTGTGTCATTATAGGATCTGTACTGCAACTGTATTCCCAAATTGGAGGGAAGAGTGAAGATTTAGGACGAACACAACGTTTCTTGGAGGATGCTTTTCAGTCTGGAGCTGCTACATGTCTTATTTGTATTGGCTCTGTTAAAAGAAATGATGCAGTAAGATACTTTGTTTTCAATGTCCAAATTTTTTTATTTTTACATATAATGGTGAATGTTACTATAAACTGAAGGAAACCTTATTATAAGGATAGGAACTTAAAGTGGAAAGAACTTTTTGTTCTAAATGAGCAAAACTTGTATGCATATTCCTCTGTAGTGTGGCAGAGTTAGTTTAATTAAGTGATATGTCTGTTTAGAGTGACATTGCCATGTGAATGAATGTCCAGGTACAGATGTCAGAAGATATTTGCTTGTAGATGTGAGATGTATTGTACCCATATGTTGAGTAACAGTGTCATGAATAATTGCTCTTTTTTCCTCTGTGTTATTGTCTTTGTTTCCTTTCATTTTCTGCCTTGTAGGTTTATAATTACATGCCACCAATTACCACATGTTATCCTTCTTGCAGCCTCAGCCATGTCCCACCCTTTGTTAACTTTCTTTTTATTTTTTATGTTTCGTGACACATTTGCCTATATGGTGTATGCATACCACCTTAAGAAACCATATATTTGAGTGTGGATTTCACAAACATTTCCAGAACATTAGTGCAGAGTGATTTTTTTTTCTTTTTGTCAGATATGGAGCTGTGTTGAGTGCTACTGTTTTTTTCATTTAACCTGCATCCAGCGTTGGGCAAAGGATAGTGTGGCACATCAGAAGCAGGCCCTTGAGGATCAGCCGCAGGGATCTGTAGTCACCAGCTATAAATGGGCTTGGTAAGGGTTGCAAATTCTTATATTCTGTACTGAGAGTTCAATACAATTAATGGATTGCACATGACATTTTAGAATTTTGGTTACCAGGGAATCCTTGTACTGGTTTTAAAATTTCTCTTTCCATCCCCTTAAACTGATACATTGTTTTTAGTTAGTTCACAAAAGAGCTGCAAATTATGTGTCTGTGTGCGTGAAACAGATCAGCTCCCACCTATACAGAATCTTGTGAAATTTTATATTGGGTGTTTTTACTAAAATTTGCCAACCGAAGTTGAGTTTAGTTAAAATCACACAAATATAACAGATACTTAATGCGAAGACCAATATACGTTCATGATAATACAAGAAACATGATAGATCCAGAGAGGCAAAAGATACTGTTGATGATCTCAACAAATTAGGGCACCACACAGATATATTTCCATAATCAAAAATTAAGGCAAAAATACAAATATACAGTAATAATGCAGAGTGAACAAAAGCAGTGTGGATGATTTTAACGTAATGCTGCTCAAAAAATCGGAGGCTAAAGAATGGAAAATAAACATCTCTTCATGAGTATTGTGATCAAGGTTGTCTTACCTAACACAACAATTTACAGATACTTTATCAGGGCATCGTGAGTAGCTCAGGGCGTAATATCTGTATTCATGTTCAGTCCACATATTTTTAAGCCTGGCAGGTGTCACCACAGCAGAATCATATCTGTAAGTTTAGTCAATTTCATGGGCAATGGTGGAACATGAAGAGCATCCTCTTTGTACTCCCAGAAGAATAAATCAAGTGGCTACATGGTGGCCAAATGATAAGACCACCTCTGCCAGTCCATTTCTATTGAAACATTTGATCCAAGAAGCCAAAACTGCAATGTGAAAATGTGGAGGTCCTCAGGCTTGCTGGAATAGTGTATCATTCAGACCCTTACTTTCCAAAATCAGATTGGCATGAGGAGTTCCTCCAACTCGTTCTGGTACCCTACATCAGGCAGTCTTCAGTGAACAGGAAAGACTCAGACACTTGATGTTTGAATGGAACACAAAAAAACATTGAAATTGGTTCAGTCAATTGTACATTTAATTATGTTGGTTCACATACCTGCACAGTTGGACAATGGCTTCATAAATAAACATATTTTTTGCTGTAAACATTTTGTCATGATCATAACATTTCAAAAGCGTGCAGAGCAATATGTGTAGCAAACATCTGTGTATTAGGCTCTTATGTGTTGAAAAATTTGATACTTGTAACTTCTAAATGTCAAACATCAAAGAAATTTGAGCACTGTAACTTGTGGCATGGTTAACTGTTGGGAAGTGTGTTTTGTTGATCTTGGACTGCAGATAGAAGCCATGCAATTTTATTGACCTTAACATCAGTGACTGGTTGTGTACTAGGGCTTCTCCCTTTGTAAATGTAATCAGCCTTATTCAACAATTTTTACCACTTGTAGTTGGGCATTTCATTGGTGGTTGCCTACCAAATGCTGTATGGAATCAGCTTTCTACTGTAACCATGCACTGTGATTCATGATAGCAGAGCACACACTTGACTTTCTACACTGGAAATTCCATTCTCCACAACTGCAGTGTTAGCACCACTGGTCACAAGACTTGGAAACTCGCATAGTAGGATGTAAAAATTTTATCATATTACCTGTCTGAATACAGTTAATTTTCATTTCTTTCATCTTAAGGTTTTGAGCAATAGTGCATTAAAATAATCTAGATTTCATGTGTTTACTCTGTATTTGTTTACTGATTTATACCTAATTATAATTTTTTCAGGTGGCACATAATTATGTAATAGGGCACCACATAGATGTGGTTTGTTGTCATGTGATGCTTAAAAAGTGTGATTGAGAACAAAAACACACTACATTGGTTTTAGATTTATGTGCTCCAAGAACACTTGTTTCCTACTACATGTTTGTTCAAATAGGAAAAATTAATATTGAATTATGTGAGGTCTTGAGGAATGCATCCCTAACATAAAATATGACAACATTTTACTGCATATACTTACCTGATCCATTTATAAAATGTACTCATCATGAAAAAACCTGGGATTTTCATTGTGAGGTTCATTAATTCATGTTATGGATATGGTGCTGTGTCAAGGTATACAATAAAGATCCCTTAACATATCACTATGTATTAGCAGTCCTACACAATCCACTAGATCTGTCACAGTGACTCTGAAGAAAGATGTCACAGGTTCCTCTACATTGCTGTAGCATTTTAATTTTTGTTTTTTTAACATATTCAGCAGCATGTTGCTGTAACCAGAAGACAGTGCAATATTTCTGATGCCTGTTGTTACATGTTTATTTAAGACATATTGGTGTGGACTTTGTGAGGACACACAAGAAAGTACAGAATTTAGAAATACTGTTTCATATGTGGGGTTTTGCACTGCTGTATGAATTTATGGTAGGCATATTCAATTTTCACACAATTTTGAGTTTTTAAATAGAGGTAGTGTTTATTACTGCAGTCACAAAACATTTCTGTAATTAACTTAATTTTTAATTATGGTAGTTACAGAAAAGTCTTAGTGTGTAAAATAATTTTCCACTATTCTAATTTGAATGGCATTCTTCTTCTAGCCCTAAGTGTCGTCATGATTATGAACAGAATGACGCTCCTCAGAGATATCGCTGTTTTTGTGGTCACACAGAAGACCCACCATTTCACCCCTGGTTGGTACCACATTCATGTGGGGAGACATGTGGAAAGGCCCTGCAACCACTCTGTGGGCACAGCTGTTTGCTGCTGTGTCATCCAGGTGAGCACTGTTAATTTGAATTGTCCCCATGGAAGTTCAAGAAATAAAATGGCTACTGTGCAAATGTAAATCACCTCCCCCCCCTCCAGCCATGATTCTCCAGAATCTTTGGGAATACAGGTATGCTTTTAAGTGTTATAAAGTCCAGTACTGTGCCATGCTCTTTTGTTTCTACCAACTAGATGTCTATGGCTTTGAATTTAGTTGTAAAAATATACCACCAACTAGTGATAACAAAAAAAAAAGCTAAGTGAGGTAATACAGTACCTCAGCAAGGTGGGTGAATTGAGACTTACACTCATCATTGTGTTACTGATGACATTCCTCCACATTCAAGCTGGTAAATGAACCTGTTCCAAAAAATGAGATAGATTCCATCCCCTTCAATTTTGGCTTTTTTTACCTTCAAGATGTTAGTGCTTTGCTCAGCATAAGGCATACTATTGTTAACTGAATAAAAATGTATCATTTATAAGAAGGAGTCTTCCCTCAGGTTAAGGCAGGAAGTGGGAGAATCTGACTGCTCACCACCATGTAGTGCTAAGATGAACAAGGTAGGAAGTGTATGTTGTGTGTTCATGTAACTAGTTTAATGCGCAAATGCGTATGTATTACTTCCACTGAAGAGTGTTTCTGTTACAACGTCTGCAGCAACATTGCATTCTCTTAATATTGTCACTGTTAAAATGGGAACACAACAGTGTGTTCCTTTTCTTTTTTGTTACATGTAAATGTCAGAATGATTTTACGGTGATTTTGTGTCACCAGAAAAATAAAACACTTTTGTCTCATTTTACCCAAACTAGGATTATCTTGATAGATTTTCATAACAGTGTCAAATATAAAATTTCACAAAAATCTGTCCAGTGAGTAGTTGAGCTGATACTTGTGGACAGACAGATTGAAGGACTTGACAAATTGAGTAGGCGGTTTTTGTGAGTATATGAATGTGTCTTAAATGTGTGGGAGTATGCTGCCCCTCCTCCATACACTGTTATGGTGTGGCACATAATTAAACATTAGGACACCTTTATATGTAGGCCTCACTGTGGTAATAGCCATTTTTAAGCAGTTGTTTGTTTTGTAAACAAATGAAACAAATAATATGTCATATGTCTGTAGAATTCATTGTATCTCACAAGGCCAAACTGATTAATTTTCACATAATGTGTGTTACCATTTGCTACACCTAACACAGTGGAACTCAGTAAAAATAAATACCCCTTGTTGTATGTGTGATATGGGTCTGATAGTTTCAAGATACAGGAAACTGAAATGATATTTGGAGTTTGTGAAGATACAGTTGGGTAATGAATTAGGCATTGTGATGTGTATTTCCATTCTATGATAATAATACTTCAGAATAGACAGGAACGAATATAAGAAAACGTAGAAAATGTATGTAAAACAGAAGCATTTTTCCAGTTGTCATTTTCATTTTTCATTTTGTTAGGGACAAGAAAATGAGTTGTGTTTTTATATATCTCCCAAGAATTTTCTGAAGTGTACTGTTCTGAATATAATTAAAGAATTCATAGAAAGTCATTGAACCATTAAAAATGTAATTCTGTTTTTTGTGTCTCAGGACCATGTCCTCCATGTCCCAAGATGGTTAAGACTGAATGCTTCTGTGGTAACCAACCACCAAGATTGCAGCGCTGTAGCAACAAGACATGGTCATGTGGATCAAAATGTAGTCACACATTGGGATGTGGGCGACATGCATGTGCTGAAATATGTCACCCAGGAGTATGCCCACCTTGCCCCAAAACAAGTATCCAGAGCTGTGAGTGTGGTCAACAGAAAGTACTTCGACCTTGTGCTACTCCATATTGGCAGTGTGAACAGGTAAATTCCATTACACATAATGTATAAAGATTCTGTGATAATGTGAAATTTCAAACAAGGTACAAGAATGGTACAAATGAGTTGATTATTGTAGTGCATGGATATAGGAATGGTATATATGTAAAGTTGTAAAAATCTCCAGTGTGTCTCTTTAAAACTTAGGTCTTATGATTGATTCTGTGTTTAACCCTTTGTCATTCTAAATGTACTGGGGACTGACATTATCATACCATTAAATTTAAATATTCTTTAAACATCAACTTTGTGTATGACCAGTTACCATTATTCATTAGCATAAAATTAATTGGCATTCCCAGTGTCTACATTTATCATATTTTCCTTTATCTAAGCTGACTTTTTAAAATCAGATGCTTGACCCTTGTTTGCCTCGAACCTGTTACATTGTTGCCTGTTTGCGTGAAATTTGGCTGGGTGTATGTAATCATTGTGATTGGTACATTAGTTTTGTAATAATGTGTCAGTGTATACCGCACTCAATGCAACACATTACAGTATACAGGCTTAAAGGAAAAAGCCTGAGCTTTCTTTGTTACGTTAGCTGTAGGGTGAAGTACAATGTTCAGAATCTCAGCTCTGGTTAGTGTGGCTTGGCGGTTGTGGAGGGACACTTTTATGTCAGAGCTTGGGATTTTGAGGGTTAAAATGCAAGGAGAGATGTTATTTTTTCTCACAAGTGATGACAGTCTTCTAAATGTGCCTTAATAATTTTATACTTATGTTTAGCTGCCCTGTTGTTGGCTCAATCTATGTTATTTCTAGCTGTTACTTACAAGAGCTATTCAATAACTGTAGGAATAATTTAACTGTTTAGGGCTTCTTTTGAAAATTTAGACATAACCCAAGTTGAGTTTCTAACCACACACATATGGAAATAGTTACTATTTGAATGGAATGTCTTTTTTCCCGTCACAACAAGCCATTTTATAATGTGATTAATATCTGTGATCTGTAAAAAAATGTGTGGAGCTGTGGCTGTTATTTTCTTTATTTTGACAATGAAGCAGCATCAGCATAATTTCAGTAAATGTGATACTTGTGAAACACAAATTCTAAATCTCAGCACAGCTAAGAGATTGGCTGGAGATGAAACTCCCCAGTGATAGACTGTGATATGTCAGCTGGTCAAGCTGGTCACATACCTCAGATGGTCCAGCTCATCATACTGGAGAATCATTATTTTATCTTACTAGTTCTACTTGTCATTATCCATGACTGACTATAACAGCACATATGCAGGCAGGCCACTTAGTGGCTACGATGTATATGCTAGGTGGCAAGAAGTAATAAATGTTGTTGGTTAGATAAATTAATGTCCCTGTATTCATTTTATTGTTTACAAAAGACACTTACAAGTTGTTAAAATTTAGAAGGAAATGCCACATAATTTGTTTAATAGGAAGTAAAGTGTTTTGACTCACACCATTAAATTATCTACCATTGTAGCAGTGGCCATTAAAGTAAATCATTGAGTTAGTATACTACATGATTTAATTAAGGAATGAATTACTCATTCATTTTGTAAAAGAACTGGGTGTTTTATCTTCTATTTTCTGCCTTTTAATTAATATAATGTACAGTCATAATTGAGCTTAGTGAATTTTATTCGTTTTCATGTTGTAGAAATGTGGAAGAGCCCTCAGCTGTGGAAATCACAAATGTGAAAGAGTCTGTCATTCTGGTTCATGTGGTCCGTGTCCACTGACAGAGGCTCGATGCTGTCCATGTGGAAAGGCTTCGTATGTGCTGCCATGTACACAAGAGACACCCACTTGTGGGGATACTTGTGGACGCACACTTGAGTGTGGTGCTCACGTCTGTTCACGAAGCTGTCATCGTGACAAGTGCGGTAGTGTAAGGAACATGAGTGTGTTAAAACATATCTCCACCAATAAATGTTTCCATTATTCTTATGTAGAACAGCAAGGGTGTTTTATGCAAGAATGTATTGTATCAAAAACATTTTGTCTCATATTGTGCATGATTTTAGGAGGTTGTTTTGATGAAGTTGAAAGGCTATTCGGGAAGTTAAAACAACTGGGTGAACAGGTGAGATGGGACTGAATGTATTAAGAAACAGAATGTGGATGGAGTAGATTCAGTTGCCTTAAGAAGGGTTCAGTTTTAGCCTCTTTGAATACAATACATAACATTGAAGTTTTTTAGAGAATAGAGAGTTTCTTGTTCGGCCAAGTTAAATCTTCACTTTCAAGAGGAAAGTAATGGTTAAGTGTTGTTCAGTTTTAGTTTAGTCTTCTTTATTTGTCTAACAGTGTCTGGAAGTGGTAACAAAGAAGTGTCGATGTGGCCTTCATAGCAAAGAGCTGCCCTGTCAAAAGGAATTCCTATGTGAAACCAAGTGCAAACGTACCAGGAACTGTATGCGTCATCCCTGCAATCGCAAGGTAATGGCTTGGCATGGGGTAACATAGAAGTAAGCCAAACATTCACAGTATTTACATTGAAGTGCTCAAACACCTCAAGTTGTCATATGGTCACCATGTCCATAATCATGTCTTTGCTAGGAAGCTACACATTATTTCTAGAAGGAAAGCAATTAGTCTGTAACAAGATGGGCAATGTATATATAACATAACATTCAGGCATGTTCTTGCAACCATTGTTGCAGTGCAGGAGTAGTAAGTACAGGGTGGGGCAAAATACCCTCCGTACTTTCAGTAGGGCATTGTGAAGGGAGGGGAGGCCGTAGAAGGGTTGGGTTGGGCTCGAAAGGTGCAGGTAGTTGGGAAGTTCCCATTACAATACTCCGCAGTCGTAAAGATGGTGTGGTCCAACAAGCAGCGCGCATTTGCCGTCGAAACCTACTTTTCGCATAGTCATTCTATCGTAGCGGTGCAGCGTGTGTTCCGTACTCGCTACCAAATCCGCCCTCGAGACCGAGTACCGGACCAAAAATCCATTCTGTTGTGGGTTGAGAACTTCAGGGAAACGGGAAGTGCAGCTAAAAACAGAAGAGGATGAACACGTACCTCTCGAACACCAGAGAACATCGAGGCTGTCAGACGGTCCATTTTGCAGTCTCCTAGGCGCTCTGCACGCAAACAAGCGTCCGCCCTTGGCATCTCAAATCGTTCTGTTCATCGAATTCTTCACCAAGACCTCCATTTCCATCCTTACAAGATGGTTGTTGTTCAAGAACTTACACAACAGGACTGGATTAATTGAGTAGAGGCTTGTCAACACTTGATTGAAAGGTTGCCTGACGACGCAGTTGTTTTTTTTAGTGATGAAGCGCATTTCCATATCTCAGGCTGTGTTAATAAGCAAAACATGCGTTACTGGAGCAGTGCCAACCCAAGGGAGATCCATCAGAGGCTCCTGCATAGTGATCGTGTTACAGTGTGGTGCGCAATATCAAGAATTGGGATCATTGCTCCTTACTTTTTTGATGGAGATGATTGCACGGTTACCGTGAATTCTGAGCGGTATGTCACCATGATCCAAGAGTTTTTGGAATTAAATGCAGAACTTGTCTGTTTCCAGCAGGATGGGGCCACGGCCCACACAGCTCGAAAGCCAATGGCTGTTTTGAGGGAGATGTTCCCCCGGCCGACTGATCTCCCTGAGAGGCGACATTTTGTGGCCCGCGCGCTCACCAAATTTAACACCCTGCGATTATTTCTTGTGGGGGTATCTAAAGGCCGAAGTGTTTAAACATCGTCCCAGGAACCTACAAGCACTGAAGGATGCAATCAGCCTGGAAGTAGGCCACATACCACATGATATGCTTGACAGAGTAATGCGAAATATGAGAATCCGCCTAAAGCAGTGTTTTGACAATAACGGCCACCACTTGCAAGATATTCTTTTTAAGACTATGTGATTTAAAACTTCCCATGTTGTAGTTTCAGAATCCAAAAATAAAATTTTTGTATCTCGAATAGTTTTTTTGTTATTCACCTTA
>Ga0136643_10011501_pt1 | contig 13129 bp, 11 predicted proteins | sample TergutLab28metaG_FD_96883 | JGI IMG/M metagenome (GOLD analysis project Ga0136643, IMG submission 96883) | Labiotermes labralis P1 segment gut microbial communities from Petit-Saut dam, French Guiana - Lab288 P1 (version 3) (version 3) | ecosystem: Host-associated > Arthropoda: Insects >...
AAAAATTATATAATTTTTATTTTTAAATATTTTAAAAAAAAAAAGAAAAAAAAAATTAATGGTGATGGGGTGTTTAAAAAGGAAGAGGGGGGGGGGGGGGGATTTTTTCCTCAACAGTTAGTCTGAAGGATGGTAATAACAAGGAAATTTTAAAAAAATTTGTTTTGACCTGCCTGGTTTGTCATTCCCAAAGAAGGAAATTATTGAATCTAATGTAAGCAGTATGTTTAAAAACAGTGTTTAATAACTATAACATGAAATGCATCATGCTTGTTTATCTATGTAGAAAAAACATACATGTATTTTGTTTTTGATTCAGATTTTATGTGACCCATTTTCTGGGTCTCAGAACTTGAGGAAAAATCAGAATTATTGATACCGGTTACAAAAAGAGAATGTAGTTATGAAATACCTAAAAATGTTCAACATTTTGAGGTGCAAAGCTAATATTTTGTATTTGGTAATGTATATAAATAAATACATTTTGTCTGTAAATTGCACCTGATAGCATGTAGCATGTTTACAAAGTTGACCTTGCGCCTAAGCATGATAGAAAAAGTTGAGTTAAGGGGAAATGCATTTTTAATATTGGCATTCGATGGAAGTTGAAATTTGGTGTGTGTTGGATAGGAGGCTCTAGCGTATGTAACATCCTAACTACAGATGACAATTGTTGTTTTAAGTGTTGTGAATCAGCATAAATCACTGGCTGTAGTACTGTAATGCTCAGTCACTGTTTGAGCCACATGTGTAAAGGACACAAGCCAAAAGCCACATCTTTCAAATGAGTACCATGACCTGTGTAACTCTCCCTCTGTTTGGCATTTTGCAGGACATAACCAAATTGTTTGAAGTGTGTTGGAGAGTACTGATCCATGGTGCTGCCCCAAACTGGGGTGTAGCATTGGAGGTAATTGGTGGTAAAGAAATGAACACACAGATTGACTTCTAGACAGGATTTGAACCCATGGTCCTTTTAGATGAGGGTACAAACACTTTTAAAGGCTGGTTTGATTTTAAAGTGCAGTATATTATTGAACTAATGGATACTGACATTCATTTAATCTTTAAACAATGTATGTTTGTATGAATGTGCAAATGCACATGCTCAAGCACCGCAAAAAATTCACTTTACATATTTAGGCATTAAGGAAATTTACTGCAATTTTAACACATGCTGCATAATCTCTGTATTATTTTCCACAAAATGCTGTCCAGATTATAATATTTTTCCTTCTTCTTTTGAAATATGTGTTTTGTAAACCAAGTACTGAAATTTAAACACCAACCCAGTTAAAGTTTAATGTTGGTCTTTGTAATATTTAATTTGTAAGGTTATGAACGATCTCAGACATTTTATGTACTGTGCACTTGAAGTTATTTAAATATTTTATGGTGTTTTGTATTTTAGTAACAATTTTGATAGTTGTCTGATATTTTGTAGTTCAAATATATTGGGAAGACCATGTCTTTGAAGTCAAGTATTTAAATTGTGCTTACATGACACAGTATTTGTTTGATTGTCTACTTCATTGACAGCTTTCCAGTCACTGGTATTAAATTTACGGAAGCAGATCAAATGACTATGAATGAGAGTCATTTATGTCATTCTTGGACTTTTCCTCTGATGATGCTCCTTTTCCAAATAGATCGAAACAAACCTTATTTTGTTCCCAGAATTGGATAAACCACATGAACTTGAACCACGGGATTTTATGTGCTTACAGTCAGTTTCCCTAAGATTATTTTAATACCATTTTCCCATTTCCACCTCAAACTTTCACATATGCTTTCACTATAACATTCCACCCACCCCCACCCCCCTTTTTCGGAACACATTTTATTTTTGATGCGACTGTCTCAATGGCTGTGTCATAACTCACACAGAGTCTTCCTTGACCAATCCATAGTTAATAAATTTTATGTCATTTGTAGAGAGTTCTGACAATGGAACAATAAACGTAACTACGAAATTATATTCTCGTAGCATTGTTGCTGAAGGTTCAGGTATTCTGGGATGTGCTGCTTAGTGGGTATTTCCTGACATTCAAAAGGATCATAGTGTCTAAAGATAAAGGCACTACCATCCTTTCAAAACATCAGGAAGTGCTGACCAAAGGAAACAGTGTCACATCACAGAGGACTTGAGTCTACTGTTATGATTACATGGTTTCTAGGCTTGATTGATTGATTTGCACTTGGGTTGGGGCCTCCCAGCCCCGACGCACCTAGGCCTTAATTAAGATGGGCCCTTTGTGCGGTATATCGAATCATGGGAGCCCCGCAGTCTTGCTATAGCTCCAGATGGCCCCCAAGCCTAACCTTCTAATGTCCTCAGGCTCCAAGAAGGAGCCCAGGCACACATGCCTGAGTGAGGCCAGAGCCTCGCGCTCACATAAAATGTGAGCCGAGGTTTCCTCTCCCACCCCGGACTTTCTGCACAAGGGGCTGTCAAGCAGCCCTAGTAGGTGGAGTTGTCTCCTCAGGGTGTTATGACCCGTGAGAAGGCTAATCATGGCCCTGGATTGAGTCCTGTTAAAGGTCATAAATTTTGCCCTGGTGCCCGGACTAGGTCCTGAGATAAACTCGTGAGCCTGCCTTTGGGTATTGCCAAGACCTCACCATCGGGTCCCGTGCTGGTTGACCAACCAGTGACCAAGCCTCATGTTTACTAGACTTCGCCCGTTGTCTCGTATTCAAAAAAGAACACAGTTTGGGGAACTGGATTTGTTCCTGTCCTCAGCTAAAGGTTTGGGAGGCACGTACTCTGTTGGGCCTGGCAGTAGTACCTGCGCTTAATCTTATGCTAGATATCTGCCTTTAGATATGTGATGATGGATCACATTTTGTATGCAATAGTTGATGGAAAATATTGATAAAGTTGTGGAAATACTTTGGAGACATAAAACTAAGACAAAAGTGCAAGCCGGAATTAATACAGCCAACCAACAATCTAAAACCCTCAACTAGTGTTTTGGAAGAAACTTGGAATTAACATATATTTCACATTCAGACTAGCAGCATATATATGAAATATATAAGATCATGAAACGTGGAGTGTTCAACAAAGCCAGTCAGCTGACATAAATGAAGTTTTACCCTTGTGGATTCCTCTGATCTGCAAGGACATTGGCAAATAATACGGTTGGGCAGTGTGATCTGGTAGGTTGTTTATGCATTTCATTTCTTAATACTTCCTTCTTGTTTACATAGGGCGACTGGTGGTTAGCATATAACATTCATATTAATTTTTATTTTCTTTTTTATTGCTGTTTGTGAGTTGAGATTAATTGGTTTATGTGTGATTTGCTGGTATTCATCTTGACTCCTTGTTCTGTCATACCATTAGATCTTTAACGCTTATTCCCACAATTCTTACTGTATGTATGCGAATATCTGCAGCAAATCCTGATCCTTTGTATGTATGTAGCAGTTGAAAGAAGTTACCCTGCAATTGAGAGAGGCTTAGTCAGACCTAGCCAGGTAACTAACTCCACACCTTCTGAATTGAGACCAGGAACAAATCTATAACCCGAGATGCATTCATTTATGAATGTAATGTGATGAACACCATCAGAGACCTAGTAAGAAATTCCATGTTACAGAATGTAGTTCTTCATGGTCATCGTCATGAAAGCTCGTAACATGATTCGGTTGTGAACAGTTGCACTACATTTCACATCTTCACACTATACTCCCCTAAGAACCTTGCAGTATCCTTGCATGTTGTTTTAGTGTTCCTGCCTTTATAACATTTGGCTGTTTAAACCTGTAGTGTGCTTAATGAATTCACTATACCTGATTATGTGAAACCAGTTAATTTTAAAGTCTTTATGGTCACTGTGCTCAATTACATTAAGCATACTAGGAAGCGTTGCATTGTACTGTGTGTTCTGCATCACAACTGATTCTTAAATTCTAATGTTCTCTACTGAAGTGAAAGTGGCTCTCATATTTAATTCATAACAGTATAAGCATTATAATTTTTCCTTTAACAATATCCCTCAGTTAGCATACATTTATTAATAAAATTTTACTTTTTGCATGTGGTAAGGGTATATTATATTCTTTACATGTGTTATGGTAGTATAATATAAAAAATATTCATAAGTTTAACACAGTTATATTTAGACAATAGATCTTACATGTCTAAAAGAATAACGTTTTTACAGATATATAGGTCATTTTCAAGCTCACATAATTACAAAAAGCCGATATTGAGTTAGACAGTGTTAAGTATTAATTTCGATTTTGTATTATTTGTGTGAAATACTGATGAAATCAAATATTAGTGTCATGTACACTAAAATAGTTCATAAAATCTAAAGTCAGAGTTCCTTCCAAGTTGTTATTCCCTTGTGAGTCCAATTAGAAATAAAGTTTTTAATTAATTAATAACCTGTGAGAAAATGTAAGCAAACTTTAATTCTAATTAGACTGACAAGGGAATAACAAAGTGGAAGGAACTTTGAGTAACTGAAGATGTTAAGAACTGTTTTATTTTGTATATGACTTTTAATATTTGATTGCATCTTTATTTCATGTAATTTTAATCAGAACGGATACTCTCACATTGTCTTCCACAGTATGGACTTTTTGGAATTGTGCGAGCTTGAAAGTGACCTATATGTAGTTCAAAACATGTTGTTCTTATAGACACATAAAATCTTTACTAGGGTTTTGACTGATGCATCATATTTTGTATATTATAAGTGTATATTGCAATTTGATGGGTACTGCAGTGTTTTACAGTTGTTACACATCAGTACATGTGCACAGCAGGTAGACAGACTTAACATTAAAGTTCTGCAGGAGAATTAAGGCGTTGAGGTGTTTTAAAATCGGTAACAGTATGCTGGGTCCATAAAAGTATAGTGCAAGATTTTGAGACCCTCACAGTGGTGTTGTTGAACATGCTGGGCAAGCCGAATCTTGTACTGCTTGACTCCGAAGATGGAAAACACTATGGTCATTTGCAACACTGGAAACTACATGCCCATTGGCAGAGCGTCACAACCCAGAAAACGTGTATCTTCATAAAAGTATAGTTATTTTTCAAGAGGAACTTGGTTTCCCATCCTAAGAGATAAGCAAGAATGTGGCATCAAGAATATATGTACCGAAGGGAGTAATTCTCAGGTTTTTTAACCTACCGAGTGTATACCAGAATTTTACTGTGGCTTTGTCTCATCAGTTTGCTTCAGTTAAATACCAAACCACTCTGTTCCATAATCCTTATAACTGAATTCCAGGTTTGTGTTATTTGTGTTTAAAACATGCTGACATAATTGTAGCTGTGTCGATGACAATAATCGGTTATGGCTATCCTCCTTCCATGGTTACCAAACTTACTAGCCTTCTGTCTAGTTGGCAGTGTTAACTTTATTGTACAACCTACAAGAGGATATCAAATGAAGAATGCCGGCACAAGACATCGAGAAAGCTTGTGTTCAGTGTAAGGAAAGGAAAAACATGAAAGCTAAGCTATTCTAAATCAGACACACAATGACTGCCACTATATAATCAGTTAAGTGATGAAAGAAATGTTAAGCATACATTTGGAAGCTCACTTCTTAATAAATCAAATTTCACTACACTAAAATATAAAATGAAACCTATTCACTTGTTATTTTATTGTACTTCTTATAGGCTCAACATGTTTCATGCATTACTATGCCCATCATCAGGAGCTCGCGACTATCCTGTTGATTACCACATTGGTCGTATTGTTCTTGGTTTCCTGTATGTTGGAGGTTAGGTGCTGGTTGGATGGAGTGGTGTCCGGGCTGCAGGCTGCAGCCTGGACACTACTCCAGCCAACCCGCACCTAACCTCCAACCTACAGCAACCCAAGAAAGAAACAACCAATGTGGTAATCAACAGGATAGTCGCGAGCTCCTGATGATGGGCATATTGATGCTCGAAACATGTTGAGCCTATAAGAAGAACAATAAAATAACAAGTGGCATCTAGTTGGTTTTTTATTCTTCATTTATCACAATGATGCACAGTCCAATCAACATCAGAAACCTATTCGTAAATGTTATTCCTCTTTCGTGTTCCTTTGAATGGTAGACTTGTTAACTGTCAGTCCTATGACATTGAATGCTAACAGTTCAGCTAATTTAAGGCACTGTTTTACACCGCAACAATTAAAGCAGGTCAGAGTCCAGGAATTACTACACTTACTCTCATTCACAATTTTGAATTTATTGTTCTCAATTGAAAACAAGTTTTGCAATTCATAGCCAGTGTTGTCTGATTTGTATTATCATTGAATGGATACCATTTGATTCACTGAAAATGCATATCCATGACAGTTGAAGATCTTTAAAACCAATTACTACACAAGTGACTGTGTAAACTTTTTTTCTTTTAAAGAATTGATCATCTGACCAAAAGCTGGCCATGTGGTTGCAGTTCCTGTCTTATTTTCAGTTCTGATGTCACAACTTGTCATGTCCATGACTGCTGGTACTCCCACACTGTGGTTTTATTCTGTAAACCATATGTAGAGAATGACAGAAAGGGCCATTGTTACTATATTTGACTGCAGCTGTATTATTTTATAAATGAGTAGTATATTTTGGTTTGTGATGATCATATAGCCGAGAACAAGGCGAAGAATGTAGATTTGTCTGACGTATTATTTTTCTTCTAGAAGATAGAACTGTATGTGTGTTTTATACTGTGATTTGTGTTGACTGATTGATGCAGCGGTGTGTGCGTACGTATATTTATTGTCTTTCAACTACAGAAGTCCTAAATATCACATTTGTTCCAATTTCAGTTTTGTTTGTAGTTTGCAAAAAGACGATCATCAAGGATTTGTGTCTCTGTGTCTACAAAGCAGACTACTTAGTCCTGAATTTCATGTCCAAAACTTTGTTACGCACTCATCGGTACAGAAATGACTCAACTACCTCATTTAGATAGAATACTTGTTGGTCTCTTGTGTCAACTTCAGTATCTAACGATGTTCAAAGGTACACACGGTGAATAAAATTTTGGAAAACTTTAATATCTTTCATACTGTGTCAACATACTCAGTATGCATTTTCACTGAACCTGTATTTCCAGCACTGCTAATATCATATCCTGTATTAGTTCAGGCCAGTTTATTTCCCTTTCATTCATCTTAGTATTATCCTTTCATAATGGTTTTCCAAGTTGTCACTTCCCAAGCTGTATATACTGCATGTCACAAAGCCCTTGATTACCCTCCAAAGATGAAGGCTGACTGTGATTGTGATAGTGAAAATGTAGGTAGTCACAGGCAGCACAAAATTATGTTGTTTGTGCCCGAGGGTTGACAGTATAACAACCATTCACCTAAAAATGTCGAACCTAAGTACAAGTGGTCCAAAATGCATAGTTTTGAAAGTAGGTGTGTTTCTGCTTATTTTATTGTACAGCATGTTTCCCCTTATGGTAGAATACTGTGTGCAGGAATACATGAACTGTGGTGCCCCCTGGGTTATAGCAGAGTGTAATAGTTAAGAACATTTTGCAGGAACTGGTGCTTCCATCTGTAGAGGAGGCAGCATGTTTGTAAAAACACTTGTACCCACCTTCCAGAATACACACTAGCACAATCCACAAGTCAAATGTGTAAAGCTCAAATCTCATGTCATATAATAAAACCAACTAGACGCACTAATTTCTCAAATTTATTTTTGGAATAAAACTCTACATGTTTCAGACAATTCCTCTGCCCATCATCAGGAGTTTTTCACTGTACACACAGCAATGGTATATGTCATACAGGTTTGCTGTCAGCTTGCGAGCAGGATCAGGATGAAACCAGTTCCGTCCTGACATATACCATTGCTGTGTGTATAGTGAAAAACTCCTGATGATGGACAGAGGAATGGTCTGAAACATGTAGAGTTTTATTCCAAAAATAAATTTGAGAAATTAGTGCACCTAGTTGGTTTCATTATAAGAATTTATCGTGATGCATGGTCACCTGAACGTCACACTCAAATCTCACATCTTGCTGAATGCTGTCACTGCAACTGTATGTACCTTTCCCACAGTGTTGAACTGCTGTCTCGTCAGAATAGATGTTTTCATTGGAAAAAAGGAAGAAACTGCAAGGGGAAATTTCTGGAAAACCACAAACTGCCCTGCATGGCAAATGGGGAATTGGATATTATACCTTAACAGCAGTTGCATGACAAATATCTTGAATCTGCCACTGACACTTATTGAGTTTAAAAAATGAAAATTATTTTATTAACATTTAATGAACAGTGTTCTTATGCACTATAACATAATTTCCTACTCTTCAGAAAGGATAAGTTCAGTTATGATGGATGACAGACATTCTAGGTCTCTGAGAGGGATACCTGTTCCTTGTTGCAGTTTGACTGTGATGTCATTGCACTTGGCTTCTGAGAGATATGCAGCACATGCTATGACAGCACATGCTAGGTAAACATTGTCACACTCCACAGACAAGAACTCCTGCCTGTAACATACATTTTAAAAATATGTACAACACTTAAGGCAGCCAGGACAGCATAATATAGGGGCTAGGCTTGATGATCTGGAATTCAGATCCCAGTACAAGCAAGTGCTGTTTCTCTTCTCCAAAACTTTCAGACAGACTCTGAGGCCCACCCAACCTCCTATTCAGTGGGTAATGGGGACTCTTTCCCTGGGGTTAAAGAGGCCGGGACATGAGGCTGACCACTCACTTTCATCTTGTGTTAAGTTTAAGAATGAGTGGAGTTATGCTTCCACTCCCCCATGTGTGCTTTCATGGCATGTAGAGAGACTTTAAGTTTACGTACAGCAGTTTGTATTCTGCATGATGTGCTTCAGGAAACAAAATCAGTAAATTACAATATAAGTCATTATTTTAATAAATATATTGTAATATGTGACCTGCCATATGTAACAAATAAAACTGGGTATAAGATAGAATGTGAGACATTCCACCCTGCTGCTTAAGGCAGCAGACCTCTGAAAAGTTGTTACATGTGCACAATATTATACAGCATCTATCCCAGGTGATGGACATCTTCTAAGAGCCTTGTAGGGTCCAGAATTCACTTAGAGATGAATTAGTGGAGGCGAAAAATGATGAATAAATTACTACTCCAATGACTTTTATGGAACATTAGCGTAATGTTGACACTCTCACTCTATATATGGCCAGTATAGCAAAGATAGTGACAATTTCTCATTCCCCCCATACTGGAATAGTACCTCAAATTAGATCAGAACTTTCTTCCATGCCTTTCCCTAACTAACCACTTCCCACTGACAATGTATAAATACTGCAGGTGCCAAAACAGACACTAACTGACCTGAGAGTCAACATAGTGCTTTGCCAGAATGTATATTGTATCTGAAACTTGTAGTCTTGAGTGTAACATATATGGGAAGTGGAGATGCAACACATCTGGTAAGACATAAAGCTATTCTGTGCTTTCTTGTTATAAAAAAAGATGTCAGTATTATGATGTTTTAACAGCAGATGTGATACAGGATGATACTTCCCATACTTCAGGAGGAAAAAAAATTACAAACCCATATTAAAATAAGAACTTTATAATTTCTCCAACTTCTTTTTCTCTTAATTTTTTACTGATACAGTTTTATCTTTTTGACCTTACAAAAGAAGGTGAGGGCACAATTGCATGGCACTAACAAACTTACTGGGGTGTACAAGATAGCGACAGAGAACTGGTCATTCTAATTGGCTTAGCGTTAAGACATATCCAGTCGATTTCAAAAAGTATGGTGGATTTTCTTACCTTTCTCTGGGTGTTCTTTCCCATCTGTCTGTAATCATATGAAATAATTTCAAGTATATCTCATGATGTCGAATATATGCAACATCCAAGACTTTGATGCTGACAGAATAAAGTGAGTCTAAATCAATGTTGATCTGTAGCTCTGTCAGCTGTTGTATTAAATACTCGACATATGTTAGTGGATGGGAGAATGGTAACTGTAAAATGATCAAAGTCACATTTCTATCAGCATATAACTTTGTTCTGCAGTTGTATTTGTATGTACAGGGTGTCCGGACTAGAGGTATACAAAAATACATGTTTATGTTTTAGTACCTAAAAGCTTTATGAAATTTATGTTTTCAACAGTGTACAGAGTAACTCAAAAATATTTTTATGCACATCCATACACTTCAATGTGGGCACCTGTTGTAGCTCGACAGATATCTAAACGATATTCAAGCTCTTGCCACATGTTTAATGATATGTTGTCTCAAATCAGCCAGATCTCAAACTTTTCTCCTGTACACAACGTCTTTAATAAACCCCCATGCAAAAAAGTCTAATGGTGTCAAATCCGGAGATCTAGGGGGCCAGGCAGTAGGACCTCCTCTTCCGACCGAACGTTGAGGAAAATTCTCATCCAGAAATGTTTAGACATCTATCGAGCTACAACAGGTGCCCACATTGAAGTGTACGGATGTGCATAAAAATCTTTTTGAGTTACTCTGTACAGTGTTGAAAACATAAATTTTATAAAGCTTTTAGGTACTACAGCATAAGCATGTATTTTTTTATACCTCTAGCCTGGACACCCTGTATTATTGCAGCTAAATACAGTAGGGTCTCAGTGTTCATTCAGTAGGACCATTACAACCATCTTGCAATATGAGAGTCAATTTGCAATGTGAAAACACCTTATACAAAATTGCTCTTTGTAACTTGCATGTCCTGACGTGCTTATTCTGGTAGGAGAACTTCTTTCGGGAGACAGGCGCGGTTCACCGAGCCACGTATAGTTTTAGTTTTTTTTATTGTTTACTTATTGATTTATTTATTAATTTATTCTTGATATAAAAGGCATAATGTTATCCAGTTAAAACAACTAATCATTTTCCAGTAAAATACCACAGTCACTTAACTTGCACTCACTCACTCACACTCTTCTCTTACTACACTGCTGTCTTACTGGACTGCTTGTGTCTGTTATCTGCTGCTAACTGTTTCCCCATTTAAATCTCTCTCTGTACATAACCCCTACTACCTCTCACTAACAGTTCTTGAACATACGTTCACAGTTTAAACTTATAACATACAGCTATGAACTGCCCATAACTGATGCCAGCAAATCTAATAAACAAATATACCAAAAATGTTCGGCTGCGACCTATTTGGGTCCAAGATTTAGAAAATACCAGTGTGTATGAGAAGTATGTCACTATAAAAAAAAATTGTTGCCAGAGTATTTTTAAAAAGCATAGGCCGTTGGCATGTATTGCTTATGTAGATTTTTCATTTTTTCATTTTTATTTATTTGCATTTATCGATCCATACTGGTGCATGTCCTTTGGATATGGAATTTGTCAATAAGTTAGATTAACGTATTACATAGACTTTGTCTTGACATAAATAAATACATGTATAAAAGAACTGATAAACATTAAATTAAACTACAGCATTTAAGTCCAGGGTTTTATATATAATTTTGTACATGACAACAACAATCATGTTGAAATGTACATAAAGTAACCAACTTTATTTAAAACATGTAATAGATTAATTATTGGAGAACACCAATATCATATGTAGCATCTCTATCCACATACTCTTCAACAGAATAAAACGAATTTTTTATAAGAAACTTTTTCAATTTATGCTTAAATTTATTAGTAATATGTGCTACTTTCTTGATACCAAGAGGCAGGGAGATACACTGTGCTATGATTTACTTCTGACGCCTCAAAGCAGTCCTCACTGAAATACAGTCAGACCTTTTGTCCTATACCCTTATGTACATATACTTAATAAATCTTTAACTTTACCTTGAACTGGATTGTTTCAAATACTCTTCTCTCTGATGACACGATACTTTGTCTTGTGAAATTCTGTCCAGCATGCTGGAGGAAATTCATGATCATCACAGTAGTCAGGATCTGTACAAGCAAGTCATTGCATCAATAGAAAGCAACTTTTAAAATGATACAGAAAATATTCCAACAAGTCAGAGGCATGCCTACAGAGAGGTCTCTAAAAGCATCTCCTTTGAAACATTAGCTTGCAAGAGGATGTACATGAGTCAGTCTTCTGTCATCACTACACTATGTATGATACTCAAATTGAAGCCTGCAATAAGAAAACTATTTTTCCTCAACAATTTGTACAGGGAGTTAGTTGGGAAAACTGAGGGACAGAGACCATTGGGCAGACCAAGGCATAGATGGGAGGATAATATTAAGATGGATTTTCAGGAAGTGGGGTGTGGGGGTATGGACTGGATCAAGCTGGCTCAGGATAGGGACAGGTGGCGGGCACTTGTGAATGTGGTAATGAACCTTCGGGTTCCATAAAATGCAGGGAATTTCTTGACTAGCTGCAAACCGATTGGCTTCTTGAGAAGGACTCTGTTCCATGGAATAAGTGAGTAAGTAATTTGTTCATTCATTGAAAGAACACTTTTTAACACAAAAGCTTACCATTTCATATATAAAATTAACTTCCCTCTAATCCACCTTAATATTACTATTCTTTCTTTGCTTTAATATGCCAAGTGATTTCAATAAATAGTTATCTACTAAAATTTAGTGTGTATTTGTTTTATTATCCATACACACCATGTTTGTAAGGATCTCCCTGTTTAATTATACTAACATTCCCTGTGAACAGTACAAATTATGAGATTTGCTGTTATAAATTTTCTTCCATTCCTTATGAATCATCCCTCTTATAAACTAGCTTAAATCCAAGAGGTAAAAATAACAGCTGTAAAACTTAATGACAGTACATGAAACTAACCTGGGAAGCGTTAGCAAGTTTCGAAGCCAGTTGCATACAAGACATGGCACGAAGAATCAACTGTTGTTTTATTCTGTTGACAACACGATCCCACTGACAATGCAAATGTTCACTTCCTGCACCAGGTTTATTCCAGACGTAGGAGTGTAACTGCTGATACTGGCAAGTGAAGAACCTGTTCCAGATTATACAAACACTTTCACATACACGGACATTACTTTCGAACATTTGTTTTTGGTACTTGTAGTGACAAACTAAACTAAACTCCGTGGCCTTAGTCCGCACGCGAACTATACCGACAGAGCGGCCGCCGCCGGTCGGCGAAGTTAGTGCCAACTTTTGCGGATAGAGGGGTGTCACGTGGTCAGCGC
>Ga0136643_10011504_pt1 | contig 13127 bp, 7 predicted proteins | sample TergutLab28metaG_FD_96883 | JGI IMG/M metagenome (GOLD analysis project Ga0136643, IMG submission 96883) | Labiotermes labralis P1 segment gut microbial communities from Petit-Saut dam, French Guiana - Lab288 P1 (version 3) (version 3) | ecosystem: Host-associated > Arthropoda: Insects >...
GTAAGTTTTATGTTACTTTAATAAAGTACAATTTAAAACAGGACGGTCACACAAATCGGTATTGTTGTTTGTGTTTGGCAGAGAGGAAGAATGGAGCATTAAACTGTGTATGGAATTGGTGCTTAGAGCATGTACAGTACATGTTGTGTTGTTTGTCAGTTTGTGTTGGTGTGTTAGCGACTGTATCAGGACAGCAAATGGTGTAATGTTCTTGTGTGATATCGCTCACGCAGTTTTTTATGTCCGACATTATACAAACATTTCTGTTGGAGGGATAAAGTTTGGTCGCTCTGTTGTTGCATAAAGGAATATTTGTAAAGCGTGAAGTGTATGTTAATGTAAATGTTGCCATTGCCTGTGGATTTCTGTTGTTTTGTTAGAAATACAAACAACTGCAGACAGCACGGATGGCAAAGAACGTACTGCTGACGTGTTTGTTTACATTTAGTGAATGAAGCTCTTAATATATAGAACAGTGTGACCTGTGATTGTTGTCTGATTGTTTCTGAATGTTGTTGTTATCCGTCATAAGATATGGCGTTCTGTGTTTGGCCTGATGTGTAGAATTGTCCTAAGAAATGCACATGAGTGAGACAACCGTTTACATCACTTTACATTTTATACATTGAATAAAAATTGCCATAAGTTAGTTTACTTCATCTAGGAGGAAGCACTTCAGTGACAGAAGAAGCTGACAAACAATGACAAAGATCTTTCTCAGGGACAATGCTACCAGCAACACAATATGCCTTCAGGATAACCAAGATTGTTACGATATTTTCGGAATGTACTTATGTAACCCACGATTTCAGTTCGTCTGCACTCCGCAATAAGATGTTAGCTGTAGGGAAATGCTTGACCTTCATCCAAAGTTCGGCAGATTATCACCGAACTGCCGAGGTGTGTCGCTGATCTGCTGACAGCAGGTGGCAGCACTAACATTACTGCTGTGATAATGGTTAAGAATGTCATTCCTTTGAAATTTTGTTCACTCAGTACAAATTTGCTACACATTTATGTCCTGATTGCCCGACATGTAATTAGTAACTGACGTAACAAGATCAGCTTATCGGTCTTCAATTGTGGCGGTTCAGACACAAGCAGCGTAACAAGAGACTTTAAATTGCACAGTTCCACAATCAACAGGTCGATGCGCCTGTCTTTGGATGTCTTCCTGAATAATTAATTTAGCATTTTAACAGGCCTGCAGCCAGTAATGAATGGAACCTTCAGAGCGTAGTGGGTGTATGGAATGTAGTAGTGGATGGACCGTCCGTGGTTTTAATCCCAGCGTGTGCCAACATTTTATCATTCCTCTAAATGTCCAGAACCGCTCCTGGAACACCCAGTGTTCTGTTCCATTGCTAGTGGACGGTAAAACCGAGGGCAAAACGGCTGGCTCGTGATGCTGACCACCACTTTTTATTTCAAGTTTTCCAAAAGGGCGAGACAAAAATTAACTGGCAAAAAAAAATTTTAAACTGGCTGAACAACCGGCATTGTAATGTTTATGTGTGATGTGGAAGAAATAACTGACTTACGTGAATACGAACTGAGAGATAAAGTAATTATTCAGTGGGAAGTAATTGAAGTGTCTGTAAAAACTGAGACAGAGGAACTGGAAGGACCACAAGAATACCCGAAACATTCACAAACAAGTTTACACCCATAGCCTTCCGTGACAGTGCGGCTGGAATGTCGAAATGTGGAAAAAATTCAGTGCATTGCGTCTGCATTGCTGAACTTTCAAAGAGTGATTGGAGAAGCTGTGGATTTTAAAGACATACATATGAAGAAGAATGAAAAATAATAATGATAATAATAGGAATAATAAGACCAAGAATGAGAAAAATAAGAAGAAATTACGCCACGATTCAAATATTACTTGATATATTCTTGCAGAAACAGAACTCACATCAGATAATAACATCACCCCGAACACGCAATTTGTTTTCAAATTTTCCTTCCTCTTTTTCAATGGAAATCAACTGAATTATTTTAGAGCAAAATTAAAATATAAATGAATCTAATAATATATTGTAGTTTCTATTAATTTGTTCGTTATTTTTTATATACATAAGCACAAATATACAAATCGGAAACTGTGCATTACAGTCGATATTTGGCTGCCTGCACACTGTAATTCGTCACAATTTGTGTTGCCAGGTAACCATGCTGCTAGCTGCACTGAGCCTCCTTCTGGTCTGCTTGTTGGCGCTGTTGTTCTTCAAAGACTACAAGACAAGATCTCGCATGAAACTGTCACAAAAGCTACCCGGCCCGATGGCGCTTCCTTTATTGGGCAATTTTTGGGGGATGATATTCTACTACCAAAGTAAGCTTCGTGAGATTCTATGTCTTGCCGTCAGTCGCGAACGCCGTCATGGAACGCTACGACCTTATGATTTTGAAGTGAGAATGTCGTAGATGCTGCATGGTGTTGGTGATATGTGATTACGTTAATTTTATTAGTTGTCACGTGGGCAGAGCTCTAAATATTTTGTTGGTGAATTGCTGATTATTACGCAATTGTATTCTGCATTGATAAAATTGACTGATTTATGAAGGACTGTGGGTGCAGCACGTAGAAATGTGTTGTCTGTCTGAACCAGAGTACCACGCGTACGTGGAGGCACTAACTCACAAACACGGCACTATCGTGAGAGTGTGGAACGGTTCACACCTGTCTGTTGTTGTGGCAGAAGCAAAGTATGTGGAGGTGAGTAACCTGGCGTTAGCTATTTGAACCAAGCAACTTAAACAGTGTATTGTATTGAGCAAAAGTGTGACAGTTCGGTTGGATTGCGTTTGAAAATGCAACTGTTCACTGGGTCCTAAATGTTATAAATGATAAACTATAGTTAACTGCTTTGACGATGGTGTAGCATATGGAGAATATGCTCTTCGTAACTTGCACCGAGGTCGGCACTAAACGGTTAATCAAATTAACTGGCAATTGTGTCGATATTTCATGTCAGTAACCGCTGTGGTTCTTGCGACCCGGCACAATGGCGACAAGCCTTTAAATTAGAAAAGACGACTTTTCCAAGAACGTCGTTAAATTATTCATGAGCTGTTGTTGTTTTTGTTGTTGTAGTAAGAAAATGTAGAATTTCGTTATTGTGATAAATTTGAAGTCAGTATTATTTAAACGCCTTATATATTCTCAGTCGTTCGGTGCTGATAACATACAGGGTGTTGTTATAAATGCTTTCACCCCTATTCATACAATGGCGACACACGGAATGAATTTGTAACGGTTGATCCTGGGTCGGAGCCAAACAAGTGTCGCTACCCGGGAATGTGTCAGAGAAAGGGAAAGTGGGGCGACAGAAGATATTTTTGCCAGACTCTAGTACGTCGCAGATGCAGACTTAGAGGTTTAGGGCACTAAGCTTATTGATGTATTGTCACGCGAAGTTATGCAGCAAGTCTGCTGGGGTTTCGCGATACCGCTATGTTGACCTTGGGAACAGGACAGTCTATACCCTTCTTTTGTTTGAGCTAGACAATCATTAAGCCAGGAAGTGATTTTGAAGGGAGCCGGTGTAGGGGTTTAGTGAGGGGAGAGGTCCCTGGGCAGTCGTCCGAGGAAAATTGAAGGAACTGTTGGCGCGGATGGCAGTTGGTACAATTTAATAACAGTGCCGTGCACGAGTAGACTGGGTGTGTAAAAGTGTAATGAGTAAGTGACTGTGTAATAAACCAACAACCTTAATATACCAATATCCTTGCTAGAATCTAGTTGGTAAAACAACAAAGAAATCATTTTGATCACCGCACGAAGTATTCCCTGATTGGAGCTCGTACTCCCAACTTGAGAATTGAACTGAATACATATTGAACCCTTCATTGTGACCAGCGGTTTGTGTAAAACACTTTGATAGCTGTCGAAAAGTGAAACCACCTTTCAGTTTGTAAACTTGGTTCATCTGCCACTAATGTCTTCTGCTGCTCAATAAACCGACCTATAGTTCACAAAACGTTTGTCAGTACTGATTGTGTAAACATTATTTACTCTTTTGTGAAATGTTCAAACACTTCCATAGCACCGAGTGTCTGTGGGATGCAAATGATTTTGTTTTGTGATTTAGTGTCAGGTGATATTTGGGTCTTTTATCGTATCTGGAGCAATGACAAGCACTGTGGGCACATCATACCGTTCATACAGCTGGCATATATATTATTTTCAACGTCAGTTACATCGGCGAAATGTTTTTTGCCTTGGAAGAAGAGCTAAATTTTTCCCTTTTTCAAAAAAATGAACAGTGCTTTACTGACCAACTACAGATCAGTTTTTCTTTATCGCTGTCTTTTCCAAAACACGCGACTTCTCCATCCATACAAAGGTTTCGCACATTTTATACTCCCAATTTAATTCTTGGCACCATAATTTTATTAGATCTAAACCTTCTGCGACCAAACTCGTTACATATATTGCATTTATTACTACACTAGTTTAATCTCATCCACAGTGTAGTATCCAGTGGCTCTTGGCCCACTAACCATGAGTTGTACCCCCCCAGTCTAGACAGCCAGGAATGTGTAACGACTGTTTGGAATATTCACCCTTGTGCCATAGGTTTTTTTGTGTGTGTTGTACGGGTAGGAGGGGAGAGAGGTGTTAATGACATTTCGCAGGATCAGTGTTTAATATAGTCCTGATATCTGCTAACGAACGCGGGGACTCTTTAGGCAATCGTCGTCCATTCAACATCTCTGTTGGGTGGAATCGTAGAAATTGATTCTTCTCCTGTGCTTACCGTTTGGTTACTACCAACTGTAATTATTCAACCATTTAATAAAATTACACAACAATTAATTATGAAGACTGTCGTGAGCTATAACTCTTAATCAACAAGGCCCACTCTTCCTCGTCGGTGACCTATACACGGAGCGGAACCCAGGACCGCCGAGTTGGGAAACTACAACAGTCTGATGCCATATTTTGACTTCAGTAAAGTGTCTGACCCAGTTCTGCATGATCTGCTTCTTCGAAAACTAAATGACTTCCGGCCGCTGGCTGGTTACACAAACTGGTGACGTAGTTACTTGACCTAGAGATCACTTCATGTATGTTACTGTGAAACGCTTTCCACACCATACGAAGTGCTGTATGGTGTACCACAAAGATCAGTTCTACAACCACACCTGTTCAAATTTTGCATTAACTACTTATGTAGTGCGAACAGGAATTGGAACGGCCTTCTATTTGCTGAAGAATTCGAAATGTTTCGTGAAAGAAATCCCTCTCTATAAATCCTGCTGCTCGGTTTTGATCACAAATTGTGTGAATCGTCTGTCACTGACACTGAGTGAATCAAGGATATGGGGCAGCTTATTGACTCCATACTGCATTTTCACATAATGTGGATCACATGTTTATCAAACAATTAGGTTGCTGCTGTTAATTAGAACATCAAATTTAATTGCTTCCCTCTACGTAGACTCCTGACGCCATGTTGCACATCAGATAGCCTTCAGTTACAACGTGTCTCTGCTCTGTGAAATTCCGTCACTTGTACTGAATTTATATGATATTATGCATAAATTCTTTCTGTTTTTTATAATTTCTCATCTTTTCAAATGATATTTCAAATTTTTTAACTGGGTTAAATCTAAACTTCCTGTCACCACAGCTGCACCTGTATAATTACCCTGGGGAAAAAATTTCAAAAATAATTTTTGTATCTGTGATTAAATGTTATTAATTTATTAGTTTGCATCAAAGAAGTTATAAAAGGGACCTACAAATATTAATTGACTCTAGTTTATAATTATGCTACCACGTGAAATTTTACGAAATGGGTTGAAATATTATAAGGAACGGTGGATTAAATATAAAACTAAACACTTTTCAGCGGAAAGGAATGTGTTTAGTAGACTGATTGTGTTTAGGGATAATATTTATAAAGTAAATTGAACATTTTTCGTTTAAGTAAATTATTTAACGCAAACAAAATCATGTTTTTTTTTCTTTTGTGTTTTCCCTTTCACTTGTATTCATTGGTAATGGCATCACTTCTCAAAGTCCAGCAGCAGTCGGCGAGCATAGCACAGTTCCACTTCACTTGATATCTCTTCTCCATTGAAGAAATGTCTCGATAGAAATTTCTCCGTGTTTATCACCCACTGCACCACAGGTATCTGGGGAAAAATCCAAATGCGAATGAAGGAAGTGTACTTTTATTGAAAAATTGCAGCCTAACGTCTGATAGTTCTACAAAAGTTTGTTTACAAAATCCTGATAGTTTTTAACACTTCTGTTTCCCAAAAATTCTTTTACTACACATTTAAAAGTTTCCCATGCAGACATTCCGTCGCCTTGAATTAGGATGTCCGAGTATTCGTCCTTGATAAGACCTCGTATTTGTGGACCAATGGAAATACATTCTTTCAATTTTACCTCACTTAGTATGGAGAATATTCTCGTAAGTAAGTAAAGGCAGCTTATACTTAGTTCATGGTCTTTACAAAATTTTTTCATCAGACCAAGCTTCAAAGCATGGATGGCGACAAAATTTTACTCGGTTCCACAAGTGGTTGATTTTCACATTCATGAATCCTGGTTCCAGAGGTGTTCTGGAAGGCCAAACCTTTATTGAATAATGAAGAAACCGAGCTCTGCTGTCCCATTCACAAATGAAGCAGCAATATTTTGTGAATCATTGTTGTAGTTCAAGTACTAAGGCTATCACTTTTAGGTCAGCGCAATTTGCCATTTGAATTTACCGTATTTAATGGCTTTCTACAGAATCTTCATGTTCTCATATGACTCCATATTACGCATTGCATTACTAACAGGAATGTAAGGTAGTGTGTTGCCATTGTGAAGGAGAACTGCTTTGAGACTCAAACTACACGAGTATGTACAGAGTCGGCTGTCCAGAGGATAGTGATTAATACCGAGTGTTTGCATCAGGCCATCAATATCAGTGCAAGCAACAAGGCCACCTTCCATTTTATAGAATTGAACTAGAACGTTTTGCCATTTACGATACTCTGAAATTCTGACATTTTCTTTCAGAAAGTTCCATTGTTGAAGTATTGAAACTAACAATTCAGCCTTATTTTTCGGTACGTCGAGATCAATAATTAGATCATCGAAATCCTCTTGTGTAATGTGATCGAATTCGTTAAATTGAAGATCAGCAGTGAAATCAGAATCTGTAGATGTCGAAGTATCAGACGTCTTCTCCTGGTTTTCGTTAGGCACGTCATCTGAATCTAAAATATCCTGCAGTGATGGTACTGGAACAGACAGGCCTTAGTGTGGGGTACCGGTCGATTAGCAAAAGAAATATTAGGATAATTGGCAGTCCTCTTATTTTCTTTGTAATTCCGCACCGAAGAGGCGGAACTATACACAAAGAGCAATCCGTCAAATGGTCCGTTGATTCCCTCCATATCAAGGGAAGGGAAAAGGCATTGTTCGACCTATGTTATTTAGCCATTGACGCAGAGCTGTAAGACAAGAAATACAACAAACATTAGAAGCACATTTTTTGTCTTGGTCTCCCACTTCGCAACTCAATAGCATTCACAAGCTTTTTTCGATCGGTGTTAATGGAATTTTCATGTTGAAAATTTAACTTCTTCGTAATTATAGCAATAATTATCTCGGTTGATTACACAGGTTCGTTGCATAGTATAGGAAATGTAACTAAATTACAGAATAAAAAATTTTAAATAACAATTAATCACACCAGCTACTTATTTCTATTTAAGTTTTTCGTCGGCCTAATTCTGCCCCACAAGATATCCCCTAAAGCCACCTCACTAACTGGCACTGTGCCAGTGTGACCACTCTGCGCAATATTATTACTCACCGTCTGGGATCGCAGGTTGACACATTTTTCCTTTCACAAGTAACTATTTTACGCATTAAGTCACAATTCATGTATCATGGAAACTATAGCCAAGAATTTAATTCTAAGACAATATTGGTATTCAGCACATTGAGTTGAAGAAGAATCAACTACGTTGGTTAAGGATACATTTTGTGTGTTGACCAGCGTTATTGCTAACTCTTGAACTGTTCCGTTCGCTATTAGCATACTCTTCGTTCTCGGTACAGAATGAGTCAGGTTGCATTTTAATATTTGTGTTTCCATAGTCGTGTTGTTGTCATTACCTTTATCACTGAAATGTACGATGCACGTTGCTGTGTCACGTTGATTTAGAGGTCCTGTTGAGCAGCAGCACTCAAATTGACAAAGGACTGGTCTACAGGTTCTTGTGGCCGTGGCTTGGCTCCGGTTTGCTGACCAGCACAGGTACGGTGATTGAACAGCATTCTGCTAATGTTAGTAAGGTCAAAGTATAACATTCTGCTACAGTCAGTAATTTGTTCGAAATACATTCTGATTCTGTGAGTAAGGCGATTTTACCTCAGTTTGCTAATGACTGTAAGGTGATGGAATCACATTCTGCTAATGTTAAGGAGAAAAAACTCTCATAGCTAATGTTAGTGAAGTGAAAAGACAACATTCTGCTACTGTTAGTAAGGTGATTGCGTCATATTATGTTACTGTGTAAAATGATTGAACAATATTCTGCTGCTGTTAATACGGTGAATAAAATACATTCAGCTACTCTCAGTAATGTTATTCAAACGCATTCTGCTTCTGATATTAAGCCAATGAACCACATTCTGCTACTGTTAGTAGAGTGATGGAACAACATTCTGCTGTTAATAGAATCGTCAGTTCAATCATTTCCACCTTCTTTGCAATTTTATATTTTCTGCTGTATTTTTTATCATATTTCACGTCGATGAAATTTAAAAATTTATTTTCCTGCATGCAACGTAATGTATATTATGTCGCGTAATTGGGAGGTTCCTCCAAAATGGTGGAACGGATGTAATATCCTACATTTATTCAGAGCCCAGACGAGTATCTTTGTTTAAAATCAGCTGTAATTATAATCTATTGCAAGGGCAATTTTCCTTGTTCCCAAAATTCACTTCTCCACCTCTCGCCCAATATATATGCATCACACATAGATGGTGTTGTCGGTATTTGTGTTGTTGTTGTTGTTGTTGTACACCATAATTGCACACTAATTGCACAATAATTGCAATCTAATTGTTCCGTATGATGAAATGGCCTTCACACCAATAACGCAGTGATGGCTGGAGACATTTACAATTTTAGTGCTAATCAAGTTTGCGTTATAAATTGTCCGTATGAAACGCATTTCTAGGGAAAAATGTTCTGCAACGATGTTAATTGTTCTCGCAAAATTTTGAAATGATTTCATTTTTATTTACTTGATGAGCACCACTAATTAGCAGTATTTTGATTTGTGCACTTAAATAAATTTTATTTTACGTTTTTGTTGAAAATAAGGCCATGTGTTTAAAACGGATGTAAGGAATGTTGCAGTGTTGCTGTGCACCGTCTGAAATTGTGTGGTTGTGCTCCATCCACAGAGCAGCTACGTGGCCATCATTTGATTTGTTGTTGTTAGTAGGAACAGTTGCACCGGTAGTGAGGTCAGATTGACTGTGAAAATTGTACTGTATATCTGAGTTCTGTCATTTGCTGTGCGGTTTGAACAGAAGCAGTTTATATTGCTGTTCTGCAGGGCAGCGGTGGGCAACCCACCGTAAGCTGCTTACTCCAGCTTTCCACTTCAAAGTCCTAGAGAATTTTGTGGATGTGTTCAACAGAAATGGAACGATTCTGTTGGAGAAGTTGTCCAGGCACTTGAATGGGCCAGAGTTTGACGTCACTCCGTACATGAACCTGTGTGCTTTGGACAACATCAGTGGTGAGTGTCGTGCTGTTAGCCTGTAGAAGACGAAGCTTTAAATGATATCTTCTTAGATATAATATCAATAACGGAGCCACATCAAAAGGGGCAATTTTGGTCAGTATCGCCGAGAGAGAGATTGGGCAAATTGAAGTAATCTTTCAGGCCACTCAGCAAGAGAAGTCCGGCTACAAATCTCTCCACTAAATGGAGAAGAATGACTCTTAGTTTCAGAATGCCTTAGTTTAAATATATATTCGCGAATATTAAAACTGGTGGGAACGACCAGATTTTATATGTAAAACTGAGGGGTTTCGAGCCCAATTCCAGGACCTCTGGGAGTAGTAATTTGTACCGGCATCCCCACCATTCCATCTGCCCTGATTTTTCAGGTTTTCTTGATACTGCAAATATATTTTCCAATTTCAAAATGCCAGAATCCCACGGTCTGTTCTCAGTTTTGCACACTGATCTCTCTGTTCCAGAGACGTCGATGGGTGTCAGTCTGAAAGCAAAGCAGCACAGTGACTCGGAGTACGTTAAGGCTATCCACAGGTGAGAGATGGCAGTGTGTTGAGGTGAACGCTGTGTGCTGCTGTTGGCTATATTGATATAATGGCAAGGCACGCGGAAGCCCACCGTTGCCCAAGCAGCTGGCACTCTGTTGTTTTACATCATCCTAACGGTGCAACCAATTACAAAGCGACACCAGTTCACCAGTTCCATCTAACAATCAATTTACAACGCACAGTTGAACAGCAGTATTGCACGGACCTTCTACTAGTACATTATAACCTGAAATTAGAAACATTCCGCTGCAATTCCTTAAACAAACTGAACGTTTTTATATTACTTGTGTTTTCAGAAATTTTGATGCGTTCTGAACTGTTGTACCTGACCTTGTGCACACACGGTCACTGTGTGAGTGACTGCCGTATCAAAATATGTGTCAGAAAGTGGACGGTTGATTTATCATGTACAGGACTGAGAACTGATTGTTCCACAGCTGACTGTATTCTGGTACAATAAATTTTATATCTGTTTATATTTTCTTATTAATAAAAATTACAACTAATTGTCTCACAACAAAATAATTTACACGAACATGCACAAAAGGCATTTAATGAGTCTGTATCGCTTTTCCACCAAAGAAAAATGATTCTTTTCTTACCGAAAAAAATTTGGATTAAAATACTACTTCATTTCACACTAAAATTATATGAATGTCCTTCACAACTTGGGGTCACGTGGTGAGCTGTTTCGTTGATGCACTTAGCTAGAAGCCGGAAGAATGTGTGTTCGATTCCCTGTAACGTGATTGGAAATTTTCATCGATAGAAAGCTTCCGGTAACATTATGGCCCTCGGTTAGACTCGGCCTCTAACAGAAATCAGTAACAGGAATTTGTACCGGGGGCAAATGCAGTCGTTGATTCAAACTAAAAATGTTACCACCTTCATTTAGAAATTCTTTCAAAACTTGGAGGCTTCAAACTCCAGGAAAACTCTGGTTCAGTACTGGGATTTTTGCTCGACATTTACATTTACTTGTAACTCACAAAAATATAATTACACAATCTAACACCTTGTAACGTACGGACACATCCTAACTGTTTGCAGTGGAACAGCACAATTAACAAGAAACATTTTTTCTAAGATGTTTCGTATTTAAAGAAACTGACAGCGATGAGAGTGAAACTGTAGGCAGAACAAAAAACATTATTAATAGAAATAAGAACATTAATAATAATAATAAGAAGATAAAAAGAAAAACAGTGGGAATTAAAACCGGACACTAAATATAAAGTGGTAATAATGTATAGATTATTCAGTTTGTGTAACTTGCTCTAAGTAAAGATCTGAATTAACACGTCATAATTTCATCTGTGTATTTCCAACAAATCACGGTCCATTGAACACCACAATTTAGTAGTTCCAAGCGTCTTGATGTGTGTGACAGTCCATCCCATATCATGTCCAGGTTTGCAGAGTAGGATTTCAGTGTGCAGCCTGCATGTGGCTGTCAATGATGTGTACTGGCTCATTCGCTTTCTTGACGTGCTAGAACCATACCACTGTCAGTGACTGGTACCTATATTCCTCACTGCTAAGCAAGGAACATAATTGGATATCTGTAACTGTGACATTCTAACAGCGCTGTAGCAATAACATACCGCTATGAGTTTGCTGTTTATGTGTTAGTATGCACGTCTGTATTTAGCGTACGTAATGTTGATATATATGTATTGCCATTAACAGTAAAGCCTGTAGGTCAAGTGACGAAATTGTTTGAATAAGGAAGATGATGACCAATTCACACTCATCTCCATGTATTCTTAGAACAGTGGTTAAGTACAAAATTGTCAGTTCGGTGCCTCGCACAGATATTTTGAATGAATAAACATGTCTTTAGTTAAGATGTCTTAACATGGCTCAGAGTGACAGACTGAAACAAAAAAAGAACAATTCATCGATTACATTTCAAATCAGTTTATATTCTATTTTTTCCATCCTTCTATCTATGAATTATTTTACACAATTTACACGATAGATGTCTTCCAAATGTAAGTTATTTAGGCCTCTGTAGAATCTCTAAAATCGTCAAGATGTGAATATTAATGATGAAATGGAAACGGCTGTTCGTGAACAGTCACTAATACAGCAGATCCATTCTTCCAGCAACATAACCTCTAAAACCGTTTCGTTTTGAACAGATAACATCAGTAAAGTCGAGATGATTGTGTTCAAAATGAACGATCCTGCAGTACAAATACCGGGTTACGTTTTAATGGTCCCATTTCAATTTTTTCACCTCGGTGCTCAAGTAAGAGTATACCGTTTGTACGTCGTTAGTGTGCTTGGTATAAAAACTGTGATATACCACCAGCTAATTTTCGACATATTTTGGACATTTAAATTAAATGCATTCCTAATGTTAGTGAGATTAGGAACGTTGGAATTTCCTGTGTTTCAGAATGGGATGGATTTTCTTCACGAGGATGGGATCGCCCTGGTTGAACTCAGACACCTTATATAATCTGTCGCCACTCGGCAGACAACAGCAGAAGGACCTGGCTGTTCTGCACGGTTTGACATGGTCTATCATTCGAAGAAGAAAACAGGAACTGCTGGTGAGATCAGAGCATCAGACTGGGGAAGAGAATAATGAGGTTCTAGGTGAGGAGATTTAGACTGGTTGAGTGATCAGATTTGGCGTTATGACATGAAGATAATATTGAAAGTGGTGTGTACGGTTATAGGTGTGAAACGGCGACTGGCGTTCCTAGACTTGATGCTTCAGGCGTCGCAAGATGGCGCCTTACTTACAGAAGAAGACATCCGAGAAGAAGTGGACACCTTCATGTTCGA
>Ga0136643_10011505_pt1 | contig 13127 bp, 10 predicted proteins | sample TergutLab28metaG_FD_96883 | JGI IMG/M metagenome (GOLD analysis project Ga0136643, IMG submission 96883) | Labiotermes labralis P1 segment gut microbial communities from Petit-Saut dam, French Guiana - Lab288 P1 (version 3) (version 3) | ecosystem: Host-associated > Arthropoda: Insects >...
CTCCATGGTGCAGAGTCCTTCTTGAGAAGCGAACTGGTTTGCAGCTAGTCAAGAAATTCCCCGCATTTCACGGAACCCGAAGGTTCATTACCGCACTCACAAGCGTCCGCCACCTGTCTCTATTCTGGGCCAGCCCATTCCAATCCATATACCCACAACCCACCTCTTGGAGATCCATCCTAATATTATCCACCCATCTACGCCTAGGTCTCCCCAGTGGTCTTCTTCCCTCCGGTTTCCCCAGCAAGGCCCTATACACCACCTTCTCCTCACCCATACGCGCCACATGGGGACTGGCATCCAACGACTATTAAGAAAGCTAATTATTCTGTTGCCAGTGTATCGCGTAGTTAAGCCCGCTAAACCGACGTGCAAGCTTGGCAGTGGAAGTTTCGTTTTTTTAAATTTGTAACTACGCAACTAAAACCTTATATCGTACTTTGGCTGATAATCCTCTTACATAATTTTGACCCATCACATATTAACCTTTTGGGGCCGGAATTATTTTTTTTAAATTTTAGCACACCCTGTATATAAAATGTGAATAATACAGGAACCAAATACTTTAGAATTATGAAACAAACTGCATTTTTAAGAGAAAAAATGGAGAGTATACACCATGTTTAAAATATTCGGTACCTATATTTGTTGAATAAATATATAAAATGCAACTTTGGAGGTTAGCGGTGGGGTACCTCAACTATAGTTGACGTTAGGCGTCTAAATGTTAATCTTCTTGTGTAATGTAATATTGATAAAAGAAGCAACTACAATCCCATTCGTAATAATGGGCAATTCTGCATGTTATAGTAAACTTTTGGTACGTTTTGATTCTTTCTCGTATTTTAGCTGATCTAGAACATAAAACCGCACATAAAATGCTGTTTTTTTTTTGGAGCAGATTACCTTAGAATGCCGAAAGAATAACAGTTCTAACTCAAATAACGATTCAAGTCTGCACGTGTAACGCAAACATTAAGCTATAGTGAATGAAATTTAATGCTGTGAGCTGTCTCACTTCAACAAAACTTAAATTCAAAGAGAAAATGTGAGGTAACAGTAATAAAAGGAAATAATTCTCAGCTGAACACTACCAACAGAACATAGGGAAGTTACACATATATACCACGTGGATGAATTACCTTTCTTTTCTCTTACGGTATTCCAGACTTCCGACCCAACTTAACCCGCCTAGGATTAAAACAGAAAGCGTAATGGATGAGAGTTTCCAGGGGATTAGTCTAACATATTGAAATATTTCTATTTTTTACGGCAGTTCACTGTAACATTTGGTGCATGTATGTGGAACAGAGAAAGGTGTCACCACTAAGTTTATTCCAGTCTTGCAGGAATAGACGGTTGCTTCCATACATGAGTGATACAAGTACGCAACCTATTCATGAAACTAGCCCCGTTTTATGGACAACAAGATTTACAATAAACATGTTTGCTTTTTCTCATGTCCTTTCACCTCAAATTTACTGAACGCGGTAGCACAGTGGTTAAGGTGCTGTGCTACAAATTGGAAGGTCGCTGGTTCGATCCCGGCCGGTGTCATTGGAATTTTTCATTGACATAAATTCCTTCCGATCGCACTATGGCCCTGAGGTCGACTCAGCCTCTAACAAAATGAGTACCAGGAGCATTTCCTGGGGTAAAGGCGGCCGGTTCGTAAGGCTGACACCCTTACCACCATCCTGTGCCGTTGTCATGAAATCTGGGAACCTTAACTTCCTGGAACCCTCTGGGTCACTCCAGGCTTGTAACGGGACTGATTTACTATATAAAGGAATTATTTTGCGTTGTTTGCGATACATGTCATAGGACAAAGTAATGTTCTGTTCAGAGAGGGCGCACCAAGACATAGCGACTATAACATTTGCCAGTAGACCAATATCTGGCCATGTTCCGCAAGGGTTCTCGACACTAGGTCGGAATGGCTGACTGGTCGTCACCAGTGAAGTACCTCTACTCGGCATTTCATTAAATCGAGATTACAGTGATAACTTTGGAATAACATTAGTACATATTGCTGTAAGTAGTTACATTTGGTTGGAGTACATGAGGTCGGACGAGAAAAAGGACAACACTGAATCTACACACGGCCATTTTGCATACATTGTTGTGTGGAATGATAATCGTTAATTAGGCGTCGGTGTTTATTTATATAGCTGTCATCAGATCATGTCAGCAGGTAATTAAGTAGGAATCCACTGAAAATTTTTCGCATTGTGGTTAGGGCGAAATCCAAATTTTGAGAGGTCATATCTTTCACCGTTATTAACACTGATGTGGTGGGGGTCAAAATGAGCAAGCGGAATTTAAGGATGGACTAAGATATACACAGCTTATATGTATATGTATACATATATAACACCAATGTAGTACATAGCATATATATATATATGGCAAGATCACAAAGCCAAGGGAGATATTTTACCAGAACTTAAAAATTAACATATTTGTACGAAAATTCAAAATTTCTGAAATAAATGGATACAAAATATATTCGGCGAATGGACAGAGCCAGACTTCCACACTTAATTATGGAATATCATGCATGTGGGGAACAATGACAAGGACGAACCCTCAGAAAACTTCTAGACTGTTAAGGGGACTCGAGCTGGTTATGAGGCCTAAAATCCTGCAAGCTATATGGTGATGTACCAATATATATATATATATATACACACACACACACACACACACACACACACACCAGTGACTGACCGTTCCTTATTACGTCGTTGCTGATGTCGGAGAGAGGACGGGTCTCCGAAACTTTCCATTTTTCCCTACCCACACGAATCATAGCCCGACCCCAGCAGTCCCAATTCTTACAAGTAATAATTTATTAGTCATAGGATATTATATTTTATATGCGTAACAAAGAGTACAGGAAAGGAAATAACAAGAATTTTGAGAAGTGCTTAGTAACATCTGACTGATGACTGCTCTATATGTTGGAACGGGTAGTACACCAGTACTGAATTTATGTCACACTTGCACCAAGATCATAAATATAAGCAACAGAGTATGAAATATATATTTTATTAATGTACAAATATTTGATGATGACCTTACAATAAAAAGACGAAATAATACAGGCTAATATCATGTCTAGCCACAGAAAATTTTTATGTACCGATGTCAGGACAATTTAATGTTTATTGTGGGTTACGACACCGCGTTCTAGTCTAAAACAAGGGCACCTTACCTACCGGACTGAAGCAAGATAACATAACCCGAAAGACAACAATATACAAGTCCACTATGGAAACAACAAATGGCACTTGAATTTTCTTTTCATTCTTTTAGGCCCAAAACAACTCCTGCTTTGCATTCAACTGTCATCAGGCCGTAATGAATTCTTCTAAGCAACACGACACACAAATCTTGATATGAAATGTAAAATTTAATTCGGTAATATTTATTGGTTTTATTTGAAACATGTACTTCTAAAATTTTAATGAGTCTCTTCTCTAAATAGACTTTCAGGTATATAAATGCCGTTTATTTTAGCGATGGGAGAGCATTTTGATAAAGCCAGTACACTAAATGGGCACACTATGAAGTTCGGAATTCAGGAAAATCAATGTAGTAGAGCAAGTGGTGCTTCTACTACGTAAGGGCCACTGTAGCCTTTATTTTCCTCCGAGATCGACTGTGATACTGACTGGGTTACAGGTAAGCCGACCTCTTATTGTCCATTGTGGCTACCAGGCTTTTGGTCCTTTTATAGCTGCTCACAACAACGACCCTTACAAAATGCCAAAAGAGCGAGCCGTGTCATATGTATGTAGGATAGTGGGTGATGTAATTATTAATTGCGCTTTATTTTCTGAGTAAAATAGACGAGCTGATGTGCAGAGTTGGTCCGTCCGTCCCCATGTCCTTCCTTCTGCCTGCCACCTAGAATCGTGGAGTAGATCGTCTGTCGGATTTTCATGAAATTCGTTATAGGAGTCCCTTGTTGCCAAGTGCTAAGAAGGAAGCATGGACTTCGAGAAAAGTGACCCAGTGACAGTCATCAATTTATGCCAGTGATTTCCGTATTTCTTTACCATTCTGGGTGAAATCCAATGCAGAAGATCTCTACGTAATCTCTCAAAGTAGTTGTGACTTTAGTGAAAATTGTTGCAATGAAAAGTACATTTTACTTATGAGTGTAAATGAAAATTTTTCCCCTATTTTTTTTTTACGTTTTTTTTTAAATTTGAATAAAATTTGATACAGTAGATATCCACAGAAACTTAACGAGTTATTATGAGTTTATTGAAAATCAGCACATTACATTTAGGACGAGTTAATTTGAATTACATTTAAGAACAAATCGCAAAATCACATGATACTGTAAGAGTCGAGATTGCTTTCGTAAATTCTGTGTGCTACGTCATTGGGACACGCTATTTGCTGTCTTGTTGAAACAAAGAGAAAGGCAAAAATTGTCTGCCTACAAAGTAATTCGTCTTGTTGAAACAAACAAACAAACAAAGGCAAAAATTGTCTGCCTACAAGGTGATTCATCTTGTTGAATCAAACAAACAAGGACAAAAATTGTCTGCCTGTACAGTGATCCGTCTTGTTGAAATAAATAAACAAAGAAACAAACAAAGTCAAAAATTGTCTGCCTACAAAGTGATAGTCTATTACCAGTATTTCTTCAACATTACTCTTTTATCTGTAAGAAACGAACTGCAACTGGTAGGGCACCGTGTACAAAGCAGTGAAAGACACCCGTGTTATCTGAACTCATACGGTAGTGTTCATGAAAATTGGTTCCAGGTTCCTCAAGATATACAGCGTCGTGCCTAGTAACTTAGTACCTGTCTACCAAACTACACGACGTCAGGCTCTATAAGACAGTATTCTGCATAAACACTGTCCTGAGAACTTCTTTATGTCTCACGACTCGTAAAGAATGAAACCGTTTTCTTGTAAGAAAATTCGTATACATTTACGTTTACACCATTGCAGTACATTTGCGTTTTCACCATTGCAGTACATTTGCCCGTGCTTGTTCATAATTCTTCACGGGCAGCAGGAACTGAAGATGCAAAGTGCGTGAGTCTGAGGGTAGGGAGGCGGAGCCGACAGGGATGATACAGAACTCACAAAGCACTTTTTTAAGTAAGCAGAGCAAATAATTTGAATTGTCCGTATTATTTGTGAGTATGTGATTAATGCTTTCTGGTGCCGGCTCTCCTGCATTTCTCTAAATACCCAGGCAGCTATAATAGGACTAGGCTAATATTACTTTCTGGATCGTATTTTACCGGAACGACACGGCCTTGCCATCCTGCTTCCTCCGCGCAGTGCCACTGTATTAAAACCAGAGAGGCTTTACATTATACTCCAGTGTAAGGATAACAACGACGTAAGTATTACTGCCTACCGCAGGAGCCCTCATGGTTTATGAAACATGACGTTTTCACTACGCTGAATACATTGGTCAAGACGGTCACAAATATTGGTAAAAGACAAAACTCCGACGTTTCGGGAGCTGTCATTTTCTCGTTCATCAGTGGCTGGTGTGATGAATGATGAACAGAAGTAGGACATAGCCATCGTTTTCCTAACTGATACCTGCCCCATTGTTCAGTCTCAACTTACGGTCTTAATGGATGCGTTAGATATGTGGTTCCCAAAGTGTGCTCCGCGGTTCCAGAGGGATCCGCGACCAGTTCCCAGAATATTCGTGGATACCGTTCTGTAAAGGCTACTTTGAAGTTTACTTAATTGTTTGCTTACTTACTTACTTACTTACTTACTTACTTTATGGAGCAAAGTTCTTCTTGAGAAGCTAACCGGTTTGCAGCTAGTCAAGATATTGCCCGCAATTTATGGAACCCGAAGGATCGTTACCATATTCATAAGTGTCCGCTACCTGTCCTTATCCTGAGCCAGCTCGATCCGGTCCATACCTCCACACCCCAATTCCTGAAGATCCATCTTAATATTATCCTCCCATCTACGTTTGGGTCTCCCAAGTGGTCTTTTTCCCTCAGGTTTCCTAATCACGCCCCTGTATATTCTTCTTCTCTCCCTCGCTACATGCTCCGCCCATTCAATCTTCTCGATTTTATCACCCAAACAATATTGGATGAGGAGTACAGATCGTTAAGCTCCTTATTATGTAGTTTACTATGAAGTTTACTTATTTCTTAAATATTGTTTTAGAATTAATCGAGAAACTTCAGTAAGTGTCGATGAGCTTATTTCGTATGAACTTTAGAATATCTAACTAAGAAACTTCCTGTAACCACGAAGAGAGCAACAATCATTTTAATTAAGGTCAAATCATGCAATGCATTGTTACCTATGTTGCTGGTATGTATTATTGTCCACATTAAGTCAGTCCTGAGGTATTAATTTTTAATTTCCGATACCTGTCATCCGGTTACTCTGTATTTACATGAGCAAGGATGTGAGAATCCGTGGTTATTTTTCGAAGTTGAAAGAGGGTCAGCGAGCAAAAACGTTAGGGAAACACTGCTTCAGATTAGAGCACGAGTGGACGAAATGGCATCCCTGGATGGCTGAACAGCCAGTCCTTTTATTTGCTCAACAATTATCTCATCAAGTACAGATACTCTCCGTACAGAATTTAACATTCCCTGCTACAAGAATTTATTAATACAAATCGAGAGGAAAATGAGAAATGCGGAAAAACACGCGTTAAAATTGCCAATTTTGAATGTAATTTTCGGAATTCGAGTAACATAGAGGATTAGGTCACGAGAATTATAGTGACGTTAATTGAGTGCTATCGAAAATTTGCGAAAAGTGGTTACAAGATTCGTTGTGTCTGCCTGTCTGCCTGTTTGTCTGTCCACCCGTCAGCACAGAACAGCTCGGCTCGCATTGGAAATATTTCGATAGATCTTGAAAAATACTACGTGTTGACCACCGGAATGCTTCAGAGCAATCCATGGGAAATTATTTTACAGTGCATAACTTCAGTGTTGTAAATTTTCCAATCAGCATTTACCTAGCTGCACTCTAATAGAGGAAAGAAATCTCTACGGTTTTCGGGATTACAGCAATGTCTTAAATTGACCTGTCATTGTAAAGACAGTAGTTTTAGTGAATATGTGAGGTATGTGGTCGTTTGAATAAAAATATTGAAGTCGATATCGGACAACCCTGTTGTATGTGATATAATAACAGCTGTCTCATCGGATGTGTGGGAAGGAAGGAACTGACTTGGAATATTTCCAATGCAAAGATCTTAGGAGTGCGATGTTTCTACGAAATTTGAATAGACTGCCTTTGCACCATGGAGGTGATTGTTTGGTTTGTTTGTTTGTTTGTTGGTTTGTTGGTTGGTTGGTTGGTTGGTTGGTTGGCTGGTTTGTTGGTTGGTTATTTGCGTGGTCGGTTGGTTGAGAAGTCGGTCGGTGGTTGGTCGGTCAGTTGGTTGGTTGGTTGGTTGGATGGTTGCTTGGTTGGTTGGTCGGCCGTTTGGTTGTTTGGTTGGTGGTTTGGTTGGTTTATTGGTTGGTTGTTTGGTTGTTTGGTTGGTTGGTTGGTTGGTTGGTTGGTTGTTTGGTTGGTTTGTTGGTTACTTACTTGTTTGGTTGGTTGGTTGGTTAGTTGGTTGTTTTGTTGGTTGCTTGCTTATTTTGTTGGTTGGTTGGTTGCTTGCTTGCTTGCTTGCTGGCTGGCTTGCTTGTTTGGTTGGTTAGTTGGTTGTTTTGTTGGTAGCTTGCTTTTTTGGTTGGTTGGTTGGTTGTTTGGTTGGTTTGTTGGTTACTTGCTTGTTTGGTTGGTTGGTTGGTTGGTTAGTTGGTTGTTTTGTTGGTTGCTTGCTTGTTTGGTTGGTTGGTTGGTTGGTTGGTTGCTTGCTTGCTTGCTTGTTTGGTTGGTTGGTTGGTTGGTTGGTTGGTTGTTTGACGTCAGCCACATATGAGGATGGTTAATTGGTTGAACACTAATGACTTAGTAAGTATTTCATTAGTTAAAATTGACGTTGAAAAGTTTGTGAGCAGCCTGTATCACTTCTCATAGATGTGCCTCTCTCGCCCATCCTTCATACCATAGCTACTGCGCCCATTAACTGCAAGCTCGCACGAGAACAGCCATATTTCTCACAAGGCTGAAAGTGATGTCTTTAATCGAAACTTGGGCGTCACAAATCAAGGAAAGGTTGACAGTGTCATTAAGAAATGGCGGCGGTTTGTCAGCTATAGATCATAGAGCTGCTGTGCGCTGTGATGGGCGAGTCTAATTTCGGAACGCTTCACTGCAGATTTCTGTAATGTGACGTCAGACTGCTGAATTCTCGTTTAATGGCCCATTTTTTATTTGTGTTTCCATTGCAACAAAACACTGTAAACAAAGGGGTTGTGGGTTCTACTCCGAAATGCAAGTGAAAATTTGTTTTTGCCCTAAGTATTTGTCATTTTTTCCTCCGCTTTTCTGTTTCTTCGCCACCTCCTTCTTCAACTTCTTTTTTAATATTATATTGAAATGAAAGTGTTGCAGTTGTTGCTTTTACCTCAGAGTCTGCGTCGTCTCTCCTTCGTTGTCCTACTGTGTCATTTCCACTAGTTCCTTTTCCATCACCATTTCCATCCCTAACCGCAAACCTCCTTGTGCCTAATACTTCCTTGGCATCTTCTATTCATCCGTCTGTTAGTTTTCCATCAAGACCTTCTTCTTTCTTTACCACCATTTTCAAATGTAATTTTGTTGTTGTTGCTTGTGCTCCCCATTTCGTCGTCTCGTCCTTTTATTTGTCATCTTCCTCTAGTTCCTTTCCAAGCTATTTCTTCTTCTTCTTCTTCTTCTTCTTCTTCTTCTTCTCCTCCTCCTTCTCCTCCTCCTCCTTCTCCTCCTCCTCCTCCTACTCCTCCTCCTCCTCCGGCTAATCCAAGAGTAAGAAAGAGGCGGATAAGTCTGCGAAAGTGGCGAGGGATCAATGTAATCTTTTCCCTGTTATGTATGTACCAGTCACCACGGTATCAAGCATTTTCTGGTTGCAAATGCGGGAGACGGCCTGCAGGCACAAATGTCTGCGAATAACCCGAATGTTCTTCTAGCGGAGTACTATCACTAGTGATCCGACGCGAGACTGGGTATGGATGTGTAACTTCCAAATTTGTAAATGACTTATTGCTGAAAATCATATTCCCGTAACGGCATACGTCGCTTGACCGAGATTTGGAACAAAGTGTATAGAAAACTTTGGAAGTAAATGAGATTTAGTAACACAAGAGACTGGAGAATAATGCAAGGGAGACTGCACAATTCATTTATTTTTAAAGAATGTAACTGAGGAAAGAAAAATAGGCTAGGCACTTAGCACGTGTGAAAATACACAATATCCATGTAAACGTTTTATGCAAGAGCTCAGGAAAGTAGGCCTTTCGGGCGACAAAATCGAAGGTAGTATAATCGTCGACATCGTCCTCATTAGGATAAATTTTATTACACTTCCTTATTTGTTAGTACAACTTAATTAGAACAAATATTATGTAAGTAATGTAGGTATACTAGAATATGGACTTGCCTAAACTGTCTCAGGTTCGAATTAATACTGGATATTTGACGGTTTTTATGAATGTTTTGAACTTCATTGTTCGTTGATAATGGCTATTTTTCTTTGCGAACCCAGAACTGATATTCAGGCATGATGCTTTGTAATTTTATTAGTTGGTTAGACTATTCGTAGCAAATTTTTCTGCCAATGAAATAAAAAATATTTAACTCCATTGTGAACATTTTATTACGTTAGTCAACAATGAAAATTCGCGTATTTTATTTGATGATTTTCTCATTGGACGTAAAAACAAATAAGTTAAGATCCGAAATGACCAAGAACTTTTGTCGCTAATGCTTCAGACCCTCCATACCAATCCACATTACGCCAGTAATCTAGCGTTAGCAAACAAAGGTAAAAGAGGGAAATAAAATTAGAATCCTTCCACCAACAACTTTACATAATTTGCATTACTAAAACTAAATTTGATGGAGAAAATAAATTAATTCACCCGCAGCGGTTCATTCATTTGAGTGTAGGAAGTATTTCGAAGTGAAAAGACATCAAAAACATTCTAACAGGCATTTAGCTTTGGGAATGTTATGTCAAAACCTTCCAAATTTCGCCTTCTTTACCTACACGTACATGCCCTAACTCCAAAACACTATTTACTAATCGCACTATATCATTAGTTCAAGACATAATGTTAGTCAGTCCGGCAATTACATGAACGTCTTCATGTTTCATGAATTTGCCTACAAAGCATCTTGCTCTCTGAAATGAAATAATACTAACCAGAAACATTTGAATATTTCCTCAGCAACACACTCACACTCTCCACTTCCATTATTGTACCACCGTCATTCTTCGACGCTATACCTTGCATTGCAATCAGCCTATGTTTGGCAGAAGACGAGCAGCTACAGCCTGGGTATTTACAAAGCAGTAATTTTCTTTCTCCCCCCCCTCCTCCCCCCTCGGCACAAAAGTAATGCCTCATGCATTGTATAAATTTTGGACACCGCTTTTACAGGATTAGTACCATTAAATTTCATGAGGACTTTTTCCCCATTTCACCAATATTCAAAAAACAATCAGTGAATTTCGGAAGCAGTGAACTTGTGAAAAGTACAGTTTGGTTGAGGGCTGTTTGACCTTGCATCTTCCTCATGAAATAATGTGAAATGCCACCTTGATGCAACTATGTAATTTTATTGATGTATTCTTAGCTCGACATGTTTCGGGTACATAAGCCCATCATCAGGAGCTTTAGATGTTGAGTTGCAGCATATGGTTTTCTGCACCGAGTTTTTGGATGGGTGGTGGTCTTGAGAGCCGCTGCTTAGGTCCTGTGTACGGTGCGGATGGTGCAGCGGCTCTCAAGACCACCACCCATCCAAAAACTCGGTGCAGAAAACCATACGCTGCAACTCAACATCTAAAGCTCCTGATGATGGGCGTATGTACCCGAAACATGTCGAGCTAAGGATACATCAATAAAATTACCTTTTTGCATCAAATTGGCATTTCACATTCTTTCGTACAGTTTGTTTTTTGAGCCCTGGTGACAGTGAGAAAATTCCTTGTGAATGTTGGTGATGTTGCTGATATAATGACTCTTACTTTACACTCCGCTTATTCTTGTTTTATTAATACCTGTCAGGTTACATAAATTTACCTTAGGCATTGTAATTATTACTTAATTACTTTCGCATAGATTAGCAGACTGCACAGCGAGACCTGTCTATTGTGTGATGTCGCAGACGAAGTACTTTCTGTCACAAGGACAGCCCATACGTCACGTAGGCCGTAGTACTCCGCGTGTTCCCATCCCATACATAATAGATCTACCCCCAGGCCCAACTCGAATTTTCTATAGAAATGGTATGCAAATGAGTTCGCGATTTTAGCTTCTAACTGAAAGTTTCTTGAACCCCACTCCTAGGCCCTTCTCCGTGTTCCCCGCTACCACTCCTCTTTTACTCTTTAATTGTTTAATGAAAAGCGAACAGTTAAGTCACATTCATCACCATTTTTATCCGTCCAATTACACAACGTTGTTACTCAGCGATTCTTGGATGATATTTCAACGGATGGTGGGGTTTGTGGGGGTGGGGGTTACAAAAGTAGAACTCCTGCAGAAGAGACGTGCGCCGAAACCCCGGAAAACGGAACGCGTACAACCCGCACCAGCGTAACGGCTGTTCAACCGTGAGTGACCTTGTTGTGACCGATGTACAAGCAAGGTAGGCACACTGCGCAGCGGAGAACTGGCGAACAGTCGAAGTTGCGAATGGTGAACTGTTCGAGTCTGTGCAGATAAAGCAAAGCTATGAAACTAGCGTGACTCCAATAGAGCGGCCAGCTGACATAGCGACTGACCACTTAGTGGTATGGCCGTATTATGGAATTCCTGAAATTTTTCAAGCTGCTTTAACTTGGCGTAAATGAAATGCAGAAAGCTGCCGGTTTGAACGTAATGCAAACACATTGTGTGCCGGTTAGTATAAATCAAGAGAATTACGAAATCTTACAGTAATTTGACATTCAGAGGAACGTGCATCGTGATATATTCTTATAATAAAAACCAATGGGATGCACTATTTTTCAACATTATTTTGGTAAAAACTCTACATGTTTAGGACAGATTTACTGTCCATCATCAGGAGTCTTAATGCTGCACACACAGCAATTGGTATTTGTCATACTAGTTATGTTGACCGTCTGCAAGCAGACAGTAAACGTAACTAAATAAAGTTGAGAAAGAGTGCATTCTGTTGTCTTTTATTATAAGAATCTTACAGTAAATTGAAAATTTAAATAGTTATTGCTAATATACTGTAATAATGTAAATTATAAAACGGAGTATGCTGGCAGTAACATACCTCTCTATAAGGAGCCTTTCAGAATGGCTTAAACAACACGCAATATTTGCGCACCTCTAACGAACGTCATAAGAGAGTCGACCGCACCAAATTAAGACATAAACAAAGAAGGAAGAACGAAAGGGGAAAACGAAAAGAGTGAGATTAAATATGAAAAATCTCATCGTATTTAATTTTCAGTAAATTTGTCTACGTCGATTAAGTAGGAGACACGACATTGCAGTTGGCACACAAATAAACAACCAGACCTATTCAGCGGTTTTCCCTGGGCAACTCTTATTTATCCAATCGTTCGAGAATTTCCCATTATTACTAAATTCTGAAGATAATTGCCATGAAAAAATCTCGTTTTAAAACTGTCCTATTTTATGCAGCCTGCTTAACGTTAGCTGAATTGCGTTTACACATTTGTAACTCAGTTTTTAAATATATTCTAATATTGTTCTACAATCTAATTTTAGTTTTTCGTGTAACATTTTCCGTTAAAATTTCTACTGAAAGCAGCAGGCCTATATGGCGTTTCGTTTTCTTATCATATATGTTACTCGAAATGTTAATCTTATTTTTCTTAGTTTAATGATATCAGTGATAATATTAGGATGGATCTCCAGGAGGTGGGATGTGGTTATATGGACTAGATTGGGCTGGCCCAGGATAGGGACAGGTGGCGGAAGCTTGTGAGTGCGGTAATGAACCTTCGGGTTCCGTGAAATGCGGGGAATTTCTTGACTAGCTGCAAACCAGTTAGCTTCTGAAGA
>Ga0136643_10011507_pt1 | contig 13125 bp, 7 predicted proteins | sample TergutLab28metaG_FD_96883 | JGI IMG/M metagenome (GOLD analysis project Ga0136643, IMG submission 96883) | Labiotermes labralis P1 segment gut microbial communities from Petit-Saut dam, French Guiana - Lab288 P1 (version 3) (version 3) | ecosystem: Host-associated > Arthropoda: Insects >...
CTCTGCTCCATGAAGATAGCTAATGTGTTTGCTTTTTGTTTGCTTTTTGAGTCATTCAGTCATCAGTGAGTTAGTTAGTTAGTTAGTTAGTTAGTTAGTTGGTCAGTCAGTCAGTCCATTATTTAGTTATTATTTTTTTGTTTTTTGTTTGTTCGTTCGTTCTTTCGTTAGTTTGTTTGTAAGTTAATAAAAGTAAAACAAAATCGTACGTGTGAAAAGGCCTTTTTTTGTGTACATCAATTATCCTTAAATGGTACACTTAGAACGAAAACTACTGACAGTGCTCCCTAAATTACAAAACGGTGATCACAATCGATCTTGTAACACAAGTTTAAATTTGGGTACTGAGCTGTAAAAAACTTTAATTTATATTTACAAGGAAATAATTGAGTGGAAAGTAATTTTATTTTAACTTGTTCAACTGCTGATTGTATTATTATCCTTTTCTAACCAGGACAGCAGAATCTCTGCTAATAATAATAATAATAATAATCTTTTGAAATCCAATTTGCCAAATTATATTAATTTCGGGAAATTATTTCTCCTTTAATTCCAACATACCATATGCATGTTGCAGTTTTAAAATTTCACCAATAGTTCTATTATAACTTCAATTACTTTTAATTAATCTATCAATGTTTTCATATTACACTAAATATTTTCTTTCCAGTAGGCTGCATTTCGCTTTACTACAAACGCTTTGTCATCAATTTGCATATAAAATATTTGCCATTAAATTACATGCATTAAAGTTCACACGTTTTTAGCTTCGAGTCAATTACAAATTTCTTTAACTAACAATGTGACGAGTAAATTAATTGAGTTTACAAATTATTGCGCCTTCTGTTGCGAATAAAAAATTCACATCAAATTATACGTGCTTTTTCCCTACTATAAATATGGATTCCGTTTCCGAATGTTACATCATATCCTATTTCAGTATAATATCATATTCTATTTCAGTATAATAACTGATTCATACTTAAATTAGGCTTTCTCTTTAAATTCTGAATCTTGTTTATTAAACATGGCGAAGCCATTTTCAGGAAATTCCAGGTTCTGTACCATCAATCGATTCAAATATTCCTACTTTAAAGAGATGAACCTTTCATCTAGAACAAAGCAGCTGCTCCATTCACACCGAGTTTCTGTCTTTTAATCCCATTTGTAAATATAAAACGTAGAAATACACCCTGAAGATATAGACATTCTAACTTGGAAATTACATTAACCAAAATTTATTATTCAGGAAGGCATATTTCGCGATGTAAAAGTACTCCCAACTCCGCAGTGTAGAGAACATAGCTGCAATTTGATTATGCGTTCTCTAATAATGGCTGTTTCTACCGCTGTTTGTTTGAGGCGCGTACAAACTTTATGCATTTCTAAATTAATATTTCAGAATCAGTTGCACATACATTCTATGGTTTCCTTGTGTCATGTCTGTGTTTAATCCCAGGAGGCGATATTGCTATTTCACGACGCTGCGACCACTTTGACTAGCCCATTCTATTTTTGACACAAGGAAATTAAATTTCAGACTAGAAGTCACGGAAAAAATTTTCGTATTTATATACCATGACAGGTTTTGATGTTGACAGTCGTTGTGACAAGGATTGTAACGTCATCTATAGTCCTCCACTACGATATGCGCAGTCAAAATAATGTAACCCTTCAATACTTGGTGGTTTCTTTACTTTCCACCAGTCTTAACATCAAAAACTTCTACATTCTTCCCATAGAGAGTATTAATGTGTTTTTATGGTTCTCAGGAAAAATAGTGGTTATTTCCGTATAAAATATGGACTCATTCGATTTTATAGCTGAGACAGGAGTGTACATTGCGCGGTTGGAAACGCGTCTTTGAATATAATTCAGATTGATCTTCGTCCCTTTCATACGAGGGAACAGGAAAAATTCGCATGGCGCAAGGTCGGGTGAATAGAGAGGATCAGGGATAACCGTCATGTTGTTGTTTCTTTTTTTTTTTTTGCCAAAAACTGCTGCACATTCAAGGCCGTGTGGGCAGGGGCATTGTCGTGGTGAAGGAACCAATCGCCGCTACTCCACATTTCTGGTCGCTTTTGCCGTACACTAAAGCGTAATCTTTTCTTCACCTTCAAATAAAATTGTTGATTCACAGTTTGTCCAGTAGGAACAAATTCCTCGTGCACAATTCCATTAGCATCAAAAAAAGTAATCGACATGATCTTAACATTTGATCGAACCTGTCGGGCCTTCTTTGTTTCGGAGAATTAGGAGTTTTCCGTCGGATCGTTGCTTGTTTTGTTTCCGGGTCGTAACCGCAGCACCAAGTCTGATCTCAGGTTACAACTTTAGAAAGAATCTGTGCGTCATTTCAACTTGTTCCCTTAAATCGTAACAAACATTCAAACGATTTTATTTTTGATCCTCTGTCAACAACCGAGGAACGAATTTTGCGGAAGCACGTTTCATATTCAAATCTTCCTTAACATTCACTGACATGAACTCCAAGACAAACCTGTTCTTCTTCTTCTTCTTTTGTTGGCCTTACAACCCACTATGGATTTTAGCCTTCTCAGTGATTTTTTTTTCCATTCCGTCCTTTCCTTGCTCAGTTTTCTCCACCCTCTTTTTCCCATCGTCTGGTATCTTCCTCCACGTCTTCAATCCATCTTTTCCTTGGTCTTCCTCTGATTCTCCTGCCCAGTGATTTCCATTCTAGTATTCTTCTAGGCATTCTTATTCCACCCATCCGCGTCACGTGTCCTAGCCAGGCTATTCATCTGCTTTTCATGAATCTTACTATGAAGACAAACCTGTTATCTCAGATATATCTTCAATGGTCCGACGACGATATGCATTGATTGCCTTGTGAACTTTTTCAAAATTTTCATCATTTTGGCAGGTTGAAGGTCGGCCAGATCTTGGCTGGTCCTCAAATGACCTTTCACCCCTTTTGAAACGTCAATGCCACACGTTTACTTGAGTCTTACTTAAATCTTCTTCCTTAAAAGCTTCTTGCAGCATTCAAACGGTTTCAGCAGCTGATTTCCCGAGCAGAAAACAAAACTTCACACACACTCTTTGTTCTTTATTATCAGCCATCATAAAAATCGCCGAACTTCCTAGCAAGTACTTAGAAAAAAAAGCCACAACAATAATAACAGTCAACCTAGTTTGACGCCACGCGGCAGACTGCTAGAGAATTGTGTTGACTCGCGACACCTAGCGGCGCATCGCACACTTATAGTTCGCGCGTCATATTTAAATTCCATTATTTTTGGGTCCCCCTCGTAAATAAATAATCCTTACTGGAAGCAAATTTAAGAGCAGGTGCTGGACTAGAAAACGGAAAACATTGAATAACAAAATTTTTTGTCACTTTTATAATAAATGTAGTTTTTTTACATCAGATAAAAATTGTCTGTGTTTCTTCATCGTAGTGCATTATTACCATGTTACTCTTCGTAGATTAGAGGCCTGTGATAAAGTGGAATATTACTCTTATTTCCTTGAAAAATTAATTTAGAATTTAATAAAAATAGGATTTATATCTTCTTAGGTTTATTTTTGTGATCTTTAAAATATTGTATTATTGAGTTCACTACTTTTGACGTTCATAGGGCCGTGCATCGTAGGCCTAATATATTTCTGTAGTAAACCGAACCATATGCATCAATGTCTCAAATTTATTTTGTTGGAGTAACGGTCTCCATATTTCGGATGGTCTTTCCGTCCATCATCAGGAGTTAAAGACTGTAGATATGCCTGTTGCAGTATGTAGAGTCTTTAATTCCTGGTGATGGACGGAAAGGCCATCCGAAACATGTAGAATGATACTCCAATAAAACAAATTTGAAACATTGATGCATCTGGTTGGTTTTACTATAGAAATTTAGAAATGAGTTCACTGCATTAATTTTCTTCCAAATAATTAGGAAGTAGCACCGTTTTTACAATTACGCCTACACATACACCTATGGGAACAAATGATGTGTCTTGTGACATCAATAAAACACTGGATTAAAGTGTGAGTGTTAGAAACGTTTCTATTCGTTTCTTTTGTTTGCAATACAAGCTACAAGCCCATGTGTTTCCAAGTGAGTAACCAGTCATTGTCACGCTTGTACAAGGACATTATTTTATCTACCAAACCTCAATAGCCACTTCCCATCGGCTCCCTGATTTAGAAATTCTCGACGTGTGCTAAAAACCCTGTCTCTAAAGTGTGACCCCTATCTGGGAAAGAGAGATGTATTTTTCTGGCAACTTCTTTAAATGCGATAAACATAAAATTAGCACATATTTCATGCAATTTATTAAGTACAACGTGTAGGCCCCGAATAACCGCAAGTAGAAGGCGACAAACTCAGCGGTACCTGCTGTCACTCGAAGCGATCTGTGTTAGGAGTGGATGCGAGCTCTCCGATAAAATTTACCCCAGTGCGAAGTTATATACGAAAAGGTAAAAGTAGTTTAAATTTTATTTCCAATGTTGGTAAGTTTTGTCCACAAAAAGCCGCTACCTTGAAACTTCTTCCTTCTTTTTCTCTAATTCAAGTCATTTTCGATAAGCACCATTCTTCGGAAAAAAAAATAAGTTTTTTTTAAATTAATATCTTTTCTTGAATGGGATCGTGCAGGTTAATTGTGCTCGAGACCAAGTGTTTTGAAAAGTCATTAAAATTCATGCATTAACTAAACGTGTCTTACACATTGTAACCGGCCAGGGTCCGTAGTTCAAATCTCGGACTAGGCAACCAAGAAGGTGAAGTGATAAACTGGTCGTCGAGCGTTGGCTTGTTTATGTATTCAAAGGGGAAAGATAACAGTTCGTTTGATGTGCACACGTGCACTTGCCAGGCTATATGGATGATACTGTTGAGTTCCCCCTCCCACATATGAATTGATTCTCTGTTAGCGATGTCAGCCATGGGCAAGTGTTCACTGTCGGTATCTGTGTTACTAAAGCTTAGGAGTCAGTTGTGCAGAGATATATGCTGTTGGCAGTTGTGAATGCTAGATGAACAACGAGCAACCAAAAGTTGTTGGTGCTGGAACTTCAGTGAATAAAGAGTATTGAAAGAGCAAAGCGGCTTCTAATTCCTCCTGTATATTCCTTATGAGGGATCCGTGCCTACGACGAGCTGCAAATAACTGTAACCGAAGTCGGGCAAGTTAAACAGGCGGTTACAACATTTCATCTGCCCATTTACACTTAATATGATTTAAATATTTTAGAAAAACTTCTCAAGTCTTCGATAAGGCCCTCAGCTGTTTGTAGTGAAAAATACTTGTGATTGGAAGCTTATTTGAAATTAGGCATGTGGGACAGATGGGGAGTTGTATTAAATGTTATTGCACAAAATGGTGGTAGAATTACTTTACACCTAATGCAAATATGTCACAAAGTTGCACATCTTACGGTTATTGTACAATTACGGTTTCGTTATGGCAAGAAGTTCAGTCGATGTTTTGATTAAGATCTTCTTTAATTTGAATCCCAGTGGAACAAGTGTCAAGAATTGTTTTCTCTTTCACAAGAATTAGTTCCCAATTTAAGTAAGTAGCAAAGTTAAGATAGGGGCCGGAGGATATGGTTTTGAAGTGGCAGGTTTCTTTTAACTTAGTACTAACTAAACTGTTCTCCAGTGCAATCAGTTGCGCTTCGGTGATGAATGGAGTCGCTAATACGATGAGACTCGACTCCAGTGACCGGAGCCATCATTCATCGTGTTAGTTAAAACTACCAACGATTTTCCTCAACCCACAGACCTTTTCGATCAATATTCTCTCCCTCTCCTTTTCGTCATTATCCACTTCCGCTCCTCGTCGTATATCTTCATACAGTTTGGTTCTCTTCATTCAAATAAAATTCCTGTAATTTCTCGAATTCTTGCTTCATAACATCGAAACAGTTATTTTCTCCCTAAACTTCTTTTTGACAAGTAATTACTTTGATTGTTTCAGTTTATCTATACGACGTAACTAAGTAGGTTAGCACATCAGTCAAATTCATTGTCTGTAGACGCCTGGTGCAAACTTTAACCATACACCTGATTGCTATAATATACGTAGAATGTTTTCTGCTCACCTAGAACACATTGACAGCAGTCTGCGCTCTAGAATTGCAACAACGTTTCTGTCGAACCTGAACATCAATCACGACCTCCCTCTCGTGACATGTGACGTCGCAAAACTAATGTACAGTGACATTATTGTAAAGGACTAACATTGTTTTTCTTCTCCTGTACTCTCACTTGCCTTATTCACGTAGTCACTGTAGCCAAATGTTTACACATGCAGAGGAATATCGGCGGTAAGTGACAAATAGAGTTATCAGATAAAAAAAAAGAACCAGATTTTTATTATTAAAAAGGTTAGTCTCCAACCAAACCTTGCACAGTGACTTAGATATCCCGTACGTAACGGAAGTGGTTCGAATCAACGCCAACAAATACAAAAACCGCAGCTCTGAGCACAGTAATCAACTGATCAGAGCTCTCTTCAACCCCCTAGCTGACAGACGACTCAAACGATTATGGCCGGAAGACTTAGCTCAATAGCACAACTCCAGTGAACCACCGATGGATGGTGTCTGTCTCACGACCTTTTCTTAACTCAACCTTACTAATTGCTCTATCTAATTGAGTAGATTGTAATTTGCAATATACAATAAAAAAAGGTTAGTAAAGTTTTCTTCATAACCTCTACTAGAAAACCTGTTCGTCGCTGTTTTTAGTTTATACATGACTTCATTAAGACTTTTAATTTATAAATATTATATTTTTGTGTTTCGACAGAAGAGGTAGAAATACGAAATCGGTGGAAATTAGTTGGCTTCAAACGTTATGATTTGTGCACTTAACGAAGATGTGATTGTAAAGTAAACGGGAATGAGAAGTGGGTAACATTTAACACACCAAGGAGAGAGAAATACCTACCCCTGTGCGAGGTGCGCAAATAAGCCTCAAGCTGAATAGATCTTTTCTGAAAATTCGGACCGGGGCAGGGAGGGGGGGGGAGGGGACTTGGGCGTAGAAGAAAAATTTTTGTTCTTGTCCCTGTACAAGCATCCCTACTTTGCAACATACATTCTGAAGTTCTCTATTAGGAGGGGGTAGGTACGTCAAAACACAACTGCCCCTGTATCTGTTTTATTAGGCTGTCGACATATTTCGGCCACTGTGGGCCATCCTCAGGTCACATAAACGTATAATGAGGAAAACTATACAGTGTAAGATCATTAGTTGTGGTACATATTCTGAACTTTTAACGAGATCTCTTTGCCATGCGGTTTATCCCTATTGAACTAATAATATGTTCGACTAGCAAAGTGGGTAGAGTTAAAGTACATGTGCATTTTGTACGTGATGACCTATAAGCAAAGTACCTTGATTTTAAAGTACATATACATTGTTGTATACTTCACGTGAGGTGAAAAAACCAAGTGGGGTTAGTAGTGCTAAGTGATATGCTTGGGGTATTCCGAACGTATCCGTAGCGTTGGTACGTCCGTAGGGGCTACATGGACGTTTCAGGCTGGCCGTATGTATGATTGTGGAAGTATTCGTTTAGATCAAACATCCTCAGCTTGAAGTTTTCTAATTACACTGCGTGTCACTTTGTTGTTTTTGCCTTTCGTTTATACTACCGTACTGAGAAAAATACAAATTACTTCTCTTAATATTCAAAAAGTTTCATAGCCCAGTTTCCTCCGATATTTTCACGAAAATTGAACAAAATGAAACGTAGCAAACCTATGTTTTTATGCGAAATATCAATTAAAATACGTTTTCTTTTAATTTTTAAAATTAGTTTTGCTCCATAAGTTGTGGATACAGAGCTATTATTCTAAATAAGTTGTAGATACAGCGATATTATTCTACATAAGTACTCTTTCAAATGCAGTAAATAGAGAATGTCGAGTGTTGTATACGAAAATTCGGTAAAATGGAGAAGCTTAGGGACAAAACAGTGGTCGCATATTTGAATATACTGCCACTGTTCTATCTTGTAAGATCTGATACAGTTACAAAAAAAATCCTGGAACAGATTATTCGGCCTTCTGGCCGACATTCGAACCGGACATAACACAGAGCAAAAGTTTAAAACCCCGCAGTTTGAACTAGTAACTGTGAAAATTTCTAAACAGCTAAGAATACATAAACTCTGGTAAGTATCTTGTATATGTATATAAATATATGTATTCTTACGACTGTCAAACATATTGGGATCCCAATATACACACAGCAACAATGACTTAGACTGCCGCAGGCCTGAGGATGGCCTAATGTTGGGTCGAAACATGTAGCCTATATTTTAATAAATAATTGGTGCTGACGAATATGGTTGTATTCATTACATGTTCATTCCAGCACTTCGTGATCGGCTTCTTTCACGCATATTTAGAAGATTTATCATTACCACGAACACGTCAAAGGGTTAATGTAAATATATTAATCTTCTGCTATAAAGACATAATCTGAGGAAGAAGAGATTTATTTGGCACGTTTCATGAAATGGATAGCGATACTTCAAGCAGCTGTCTGTTTTGTCTGTACGGAAGTAAGAGGCAGGGGCTGTTGGTGAGGGGAGGCGTGTTTGATTTCATCCCCAAGAGCAGTGACTTGTGCTAATATGTAACTTCGCCAGTGTCCATATAAGCTGGTGTTTACTGTTTGTTCTCTAATGCAAATTGACCTTCCTTTACTAGGGTCCGGTGTTAGCACACGAATTAATCGATTCCCTCAAGTTTTCGACACTAACACTACCACTAACACTACCACTACCCTCATACTTACTGCCGATAATTAGACAATGTACTATATGACACGTGTTAGCGTTACTTGTACGTCACATTTTTTCCTATCGTCAAGAACATCATAAAAGTTTTAATACTACGACTTTCTGAGATTTGACTTCGTAGAGCCTGGTAAATAGAGCCATAATCCCACTATTCTACGTCAAATGACGCCAAATTCAATTATAAATTGTAAGAATACGGTCTTGTTTAATACGACGTCATTCAATTTTGTGCTTGTATTTGTGCCACAAACCACAACTTTAAACTTTCTGTAATGTTTCACAGCGTGCAACCTATCACTGCCACTAATCTCTATCATGGGCCAGATTAATCCAACCATAATTCCCAAATTATTTCTTTGGGTATATTTACGTAGTCTCTTCCGGTCTGTGCCCGGATACCCGCGTGACAACTGCCATAGTGTTTTAAAGAATAAAATCAAAGTGCTTAATATCAAAATATTCCGGTTGCATGGCGCAGCAAGTGCAGTTTTTCTTGACTATAAAACCCAGTCATTTAATTCTGTATGGAGAAAGAACAACTGTCTGTTCCGAGATCCCTACAAGACACGTTAATACGTTCTGTTGTAAGAAAGTAGAATTGTCCAATATCACACAGACTGTTTATACAGAATTTACTGGGCTTTAAACTTAAGTACGTCTAGATTACTCTAAATCATTCTTGCTACATGGATATAAAATTTTATCATCTTTGAACTTGTATTCTAATGATATGCTTATTTGGCGACAATATATGTTTACAGCATGAGATTTAAAGCTTACTCGACCTTGAAGGTCTATATTGTGGTTTGTATGCAGTTGTGATACCCTAGACAGGCATCCTCCAAAATGCCCTGTGTATCAAACAAGAGGACCACAATTAAGGAATTGTGCAACTGTCTCTTTGTGAAAGGTTCAGGATGAGTGAAAATGTTCAGTGAATGAGAAGTTCACGGTTTTTGCCTTTACTGTGTACAATTAATTTGAGAGGTTTAAGATGGATGAGGTGGGTTGCTCGTTTCTTGAGCTTACTCAGACTTAAATACATTCACAGTTACAGCTGGAACACGTAGTGCAAGACGTCACTTCAGACAAATACACGCACACGTGAATGTAACATTACTGACAATATTAAGGTGAGTCTTAAAATTTTATGTTATTCAATCCGTGCATTTTCTTACATACAATATATTAACCAACATAATGAACTAAGTAAAATAAAATAAAACACGAATCATAAAACACACTTCATGTTGTTAACTCCCACATGTTTCGGCACGAAAGAGCCATTCTCAGCGAATTTGATAAAAGGCAAAGAATGATAAAGCCAACACGTACGGCAGGTGCTAGTCCCCCTCACTTTATATCTTTAGTACTAAAAATTAAAGATCTTAAAATTTTAAAACACTGGGTTACGCGAGTTAACAAGCTTAAGTCCATATTGCTGTAACAACAACACCAAACAGTAGTGAGCTTCGTCTGGTACAAGTTAGTAGTTGTTTATATTTTCTGGGTTGTGTAAAGAAACTCCTGTAAAATTGTCAATATTCAATCATTGTGTACGTATGCGTATAAAGTAGAATATGAAATGACGTGTTACGTTAAAGAGTATATATCTGAGTACAAACCGACTGAAGTGTACGGCGTATCTCTTGTCAGTGTATAAAGTGTGCTGAAAGGGTGTTTTTGGTGTTGCTTAGGTGAAGTGTTGCATCTGTGCGCTTGGGTGTTGAGCGGCTGAGTCAAGGTCAAGAGCAAGTAAAGGATTTATTTCGCTAACATTGTATGCTTTTATTAAGGATTCCTGAAATTGATATTTTTGAATACAAACGTTTTCGGGACAATTCATATGCCAAACGTTTTTAAATGTTTAAACAATATACACGAATACGGCCCTGAAAAAACTACAAAGCAGCTAGTGAGAAACATGTATGCTTATATATATATATATATATATATATATATATACATATATAAAACATATATGACAATATACAAAAATATTGAAAATTAAGAAATATAAGCATATTGGAACATTTCGGTCTTAGCTTTACAGCCATTGGATTGTAAATTCTAAACGCTAAGATTCGATGAGCTGATAAAACTAGTGTGGTGAAAAGTGGGTGAAGGAAGGACTTCTGATGAATAATTTCATCAAAATCAGCTCAGCATCTCGAATTTTATTACTTTTCCCTCTGTTTATTTCTCTTGAAAGTCATACGACTTAGGTGTAGAGGGTCCTGTGGAATTAGACGAGTGATTCAGTTTTATCTGATACTTCATTTTAAAGTTTTTTAAATAGTCTACTTAGTGTGTTGCAGTCCATGGAGCTCTGTAAGTTATCCAAATCTTCATGTACACTGTCACTGTTTTCAGGTCTTGTCTCACAGTGGAATATAAAGATAACGTATACGTATGCAGATCGGTGTAACTTGACTGGGAGAACTGGTTCTGTTTTGTTGTGACTGGACATTTGGAGGGGCATAAGAAAAGTTTAGAAGAATAAAAGTGACCTACGTTACGCAGAAGAGAATGAGGCACATACACTTGTAAAGCGTTGCGAGGCACAGAGAAAGAGAAAAGAGTGTTTGAGTAATAAATGATTATCAATATATGAAGAAATAGCATGTAAGAAAACAGACAGTTATACTAAAAACACGACATTTCAAAGTGTAGATAAACTTTTCTACAAACTAAAATTTAAGTGTAAAATCTTAGTGAAAAAAAATAATAGTAAGGTTTCGATGAAATGAGAGAGAGGGAATTAAAAATAGAAACACCTAACTGTAGTCCTATATAAATATTTATGCGAGATTATCAACTGTCAGAACATAATGTTGTGTTTAATTTTTATTTATTATTAATAAAAATAAAAGTTGTGTGTTAACAAAACCCGGGTGTAACCAGACCTACACAAATATATACGTGCATAGATGAAATGAAGCACAAAATAAGCTTTTAATTACGTACCGCACGTCTAATTATTGACCGGCGTAATGAAATCACCGTTAAAAAGTGTTATTCAAAATCTTTTGCCCCATTCCACAGTTATTACGCGCAAACCGAAGGAAGGACAGGAAACAGTGACGCTCGTACAATCAGCCGTTTCTCTGAAGCAATAAATTCAGTAATAAGATAATATTTTCATCGCGTGCAGGTAGTTGAACTGACTCAGGTTTGAGTGTATTGGCAAAGCATAGCCTCGTTACTTTCCGTAATGACACTCCAGGGTCTGATTTCAGTGGCAGAGTAACGCGAGCAATTATTGCAGCAGCCTTGTTACTTAACTTATGAAATAATTTTATTTTTATGTTTTTTGTAGTTTTTAAAGAAATTTTGTTTTGTTAAAGCGAAATTGTCTTCACAATAGGTGGTCTGTATTCATGGAATTGAGGTTGGTTTAAAAGTGGATGTATTTACCTGTTTTTTTTAAATGAGACCAGAGTTTTAAAACGCAAGCAAAAACCTTATGACATATTTATAAATATCAGTCTGCTTGTTGTGGATGTTTCTGGTTTGGCTGTCGGGGAGCAGTGGTAAACCACCACAGGTTTGTGACGGTATGCCTATTCCGAAACTAGTAGTTACAAAAAACTGCGGCACTTTGCCTGTAACACCTGTCATAAAAATATTTTCCTGTTGGTATTTCATGTGTTATTCACAGTACCAAAAATTCCACAGGGAATTATTTTACTGCGTCATATTCCGTGATACACCAGGCGTATCTAACAATACTGCAGTCATCTAACATACAACTTCCTGCATATAAAAAGTTATAATATTTATTTCTTCTTATAATAATGAGATCAACCTTGCCAGTTTTCGCTAACAATAGGAAATCGCTTCCGCTATTAAAATTTTTAAAAGGTTTGAATTACCTGACAAACGTAAGGAATTTTTTAAAAATAATATACAGTAGAATTATTATTAAAATTTCCTTGTTTTATTTTCAAACCTACACTGAACTTGTAAAGAGATACGTCGATTCTTAAGATGAAAGAGATGTGAAAATTTAGGGGCACGCCACAATGCAAAGTTGCAGCAAAATATTTTATAAACTTATAAAGATACTACAAAATTTCTCTTTATAATTATATGGTGAGGTAAATTCAGTCAAAGACACAATTAGAAATATATGGCTAAATGATGGTATTTATTAGCAATGGAAAAAATATATATCTTTCGGCCTATAGGGACTATCTTCAGGTTTTTACAACTTTCTTGCTAAAAGAGCTTTATATGTCTAAACTGCTTGGTGATGTTGAGATCTCACCATCATTTTATGTGCTTTTATTAAGCTAAAATGATGATATAGTATATAAAAATTCTTTTAGC
>Ga0136643_10011508_pt1 | contig 13125 bp, 5 predicted proteins | sample TergutLab28metaG_FD_96883 | JGI IMG/M metagenome (GOLD analysis project Ga0136643, IMG submission 96883) | Labiotermes labralis P1 segment gut microbial communities from Petit-Saut dam, French Guiana - Lab288 P1 (version 3) (version 3) | ecosystem: Host-associated > Arthropoda: Insects >...
GGTACTTTGGATGATATCCAGAAGAGCGTAACCGACGAGCTGAAAGGTATTCCAGCAGAAGCCTTCCAGCACTGCTACGAACAATGGAAACAACGCCTCCGTCGCTGTGTAGCTGCCCAAGAGAACTATTTCGAAGAGGATAACCTTGATTTGTAAAAAGAATAAAATTCACGGTTAATAGAAAATCAGTCTCATTACTTTTCTGCCACACCACGTACACAACAACCTAGAACGTGTCCTGAATCTCTTTAAAATTTGCCGCAATATCCTGGGCAGTGGTCCGACAGTGTTACAGGTTTTCGGTTCGGACGTGTTACAGTCCTTAACACAATACCCGAAAAGAGACCTGGAAGTGTTAAAAGCTTTCACACAGTACTGTAGGGTATTGTCTTGGGGCATTACAAGCTTTCATAGAATACCCTAGGAACTTATCTGAAAGTGTTAAAAGCTCTCACAAAATTCTCTAGAAAGTGATCTTGAGATGTTTCAACCTTTCATAACATTCTCTACAAAGTGGTCTTGAGATGTTACAAGCTTCACACAGTTCTCTGGAAAGTGGCCTTGAAATGTTACAACCTTTCACAAAATTCTCTACAAAGTGGTCTTGAGATGTTACAGTCCTTCACACAGTTCTCTAGAAAGTGGTTTTGAAATGTAACAAAATTTCAGAAAATTCTCTAGAAAGTAGACTTGAGATGTTACAATCTTTCACACAGTGCTCTAGAAAGTAGTTTTGAAATGTTACAACATTTCAAAAAATTCTCTAGAATGTGGTCTTGAGATGTTACAAGCTCTCACACGGTACTCTACAATGTGGTCTAGAAGTGTTACTCTATTTTACACAATACCTCAGAAAGTAGTTTCGAAGTGTCACCGATTTCCACACACATTACTCCAAAAATGATAAAAAATTCTTATAAACCCCCTCATGATAACCTAGCGAGTCTCCAGGACATTGTTATTCTGAGCTTGGTATCTGTAAAACCAAAGCTATCGCAGCCTACACAAAGGAAGTGGAAACCATACTAACGAAGGCTGATACTTTCCATGCTGGAAACGGTCCAGATGATGCAGCCTTAGTTCTGTGCGTGGAAATACACATGGCTTATAAAAACTGATCTTCTTCGATATACTGGTTGGGTCTGATGGAGCTACTTTAAAACGTTATGATAATATCCATGAGCAGAATTGTGTGGCTGTACTGAAAGAACCCAAAATGTGGCAGCTGAAAAATAAAGCGACCCTAACAGCTTAATGGTGACCTGCCGTGTGTCATCAGAAAAGATACTGAAGGACATTTATGCAATTTCGCACCTAAAATGTTGCAGTAGAGGGACTTAATAAGAAGCACATCAGTGAAGAGCCTTACTTTCTGCAGCGCTGAGGGGAACATATCACAAAAGTACGAGATTTTCAAAGTGTTCCTTCGAAAGACACTAAGTAACAAGGTGCATGCCAAGTAGCTCGCGACACCGATTACATTTGACTCGGTCTATTGCAGTTAACTGCAAAATATGCATAATAAAAAAAAAACTGCAGAAGATTTCAACTGACATAGTCAAATTTAAAAGTATGAAAGTCAATATGCATGAAAATTTCTACGTAACAATTTTTTTTACAGCATGAAAATTATTTGCTAAGATATAATTTGTTGAACTCCTTTAATATTATTGTCACGATGAACGCATTAAGAAAGTTTATGTCTGGACAGCTAATAAATGTGGGAAAAAGAAATACTTAGACGTGGAAGATTGTGGTTACAAAACCTCGTATGAATAAAAAACATTGGATATTTATGGGTATATCGTAGCAAATAATGAATTATGTCTGACACAATGATTTTATATGGAGGACATTGAAAGTAATTGGCTTAGTGAAGGTGCAATACCCAGCTTGATTGAAGTAATTTAGAAGAAGAAGAATAAAATTTTTGAACATCAGATTTAAAATGTTGAAAGTGACGTCTGTGTCATGGAGTTATTTAAGGTGTTGTGTTTTGAAGTATAGAATCCGGTTTGTTTAATTTCAAAAGAACTGTATTTTAAAAACAAGTCAGCTTTTATGTAGTGTTTGTTAAAATAAAGTGCAGAATTTCTTGTTCAATCTGACGTAAAATTAGCGGTCTATTCTACATACGCACTCTCAGAACGCATATACAAACACACTGTTTTCCTAGATGGGAGTCACGTAATGTCGCTTTTAATTGCCAGGCGCTGCTGTTTGGTATTTTGGAGGTACCGGTTTAAAGTCTCGGTCCATAAAAAAAAGCTTACAAGTTTTACGTGGTTTGCTTCAGTCCCTCCAAGAAAACTCTCGATTAGTAATTTACAGCTTCCTTCCTCTTCTTGTACAATTCGTAATTGATTCGCAGAATTATCATGTTTCTTCCCCACAAACATTAAGCAATACTTACCGAATATCTCGTACAGTACAAAGAACATATAGTTTGGTACGTCGTCTCGATGTTAGTCCAAGCTCCTGACAGTGTATCACAAACTCTCGAGACGTGACAAGCCCTGGGTCGCTGACAAAGATTTCTTGGTTCGGTGCCCATCCCACTGGGTTAATTTAAATAAATAAATGAAATATATGTAGCATTATGCTGGATTGTAGTGCCGTGAACTCTCTTAGGTGGGTACGAAAGGTTGCAAGGGGCATGTCTCCCTGAAACATCAGGTTACATGGAGAAGATGAAAGAAGGTATTTTTTCCAAAATGCTGGTAGCCAGTTTTTTGGCTAGTGGATGGCAAAACCCAGAAGAACCTAATATTAATTTGAAACTCTCATAAAAATTCCCAAACTCCTATCAAAATAGCGTGTATCCTGACAATATCGGAGACGGGCCTTTCCAATACCAGTCCATAACTCTATTCTAAAATGAGCCATCCCCGTTGTGTGTATATAAACAGTAGGTGTAGGTATCAGTCAATAACACAACAATATCTAAAAAGATGTTTAATAAAGGATGATAGTAACTACATGTTTCGGCCTATTGTGGCCATCATCAGGTTTTCATCCGAAAATATCTGTGATGTTTGTTATATGCTATTGTTAAGGGGTACGGGGGAATCACAAATCCCCCCCGTGCCCCTTAACAGTAGCATATAACAAACATCACAGATGCTGAGATATCACCATCGTGACATACCCATACCAATCCTATAAAGCACTACCATCATATTTTCGGATGAAAACCTTATGATGGCCACAATAGGCAGAAATATGTAGTTACTATCATCCTTTATTAAACATCTTTTTTAGATATTGTTGTGTTATTGACTGATACCTACAACTATTGGCTATAACTCTATCACTAAACTACACGCTTTTTCACAGATAATGAAAAAATTAACTTTCGTCTATCATAACAATATGTCGGCAGAATGGATTCCTTTAATTCTCTTCGTTGTAACTAGTGAATCCTCACAAAATCAACAGTGAAATTTGCATAATTACATGTTAAAATTTATCCAATAGGCTAATCGTATCCTCAAGATGTAAAGCTTTGGATCACTACAGTGGATCATGCCAAGAGCCATTATTTTCACGGGCCAAATTGTTGTGTCTAAAATGTAAATACAAAAACCTGAAACTCAACTTATAGCGCCAGTTTCTATTCTGAATCTCGCGTATCCCACGTATTTATGTTACTCGTACAATAGTCAAAGCCTGCGCTATAGTTAACAGTTATTTTATGTCGAACCTGAAGGCAACGTGGGTAGCAAATCCAGTTTGTAATTTCCAGCTTCAAATCTTAGGCCGAAAACAGGATATTCTGTTGGAATGTTTCGTTGTTTTTCTAAGATTTCCAGGAATATCCTCATATTCCGCTACAACTATTTCTTCCCACATCTTTTCCATTACGTAATTTACTGATCATTCTATCATTCGAAAATACTTGGTAGCTTTAACTATTTCTGAAATAACTTTTTTTCTGAGAAATACAAAAATTACAATAAGTTAAGCTACATTTCCTTCGTTGGAAACGTTTATGGAGCTGTTTTGTGAAAACCTTTTCAGCTCCTCCGTCGCATTCTTATTGATGTCAATGGCATCACAAAAGCGCCGTCCCTTCAATGCTGATTTAATTCGAAGGTACAGATAAAAATCAGCTGGAGCCAGGTCAGAAGTGTGGGCGATGCATCAGTGTTGGCACATTGTTTTTTTGCCATAAATTCTTTACCGAAAAAAAACGGTATGCTGGGGCATTGTCGTGAAGGGTAAACAAAAACCGCTGCTTCTCCATTTTTCGGGGCTTTTCCTTTTGACTGCGTCCTTAAGGCGACGAAGGATTTCAGTGCAAGTTACTTTATTTACGGTAACAATTCCTGTAAATTATACCAGCGAATTCGGGGAAATTTTTGAAGATACTACATAGATAGTCTATTGTGATGGTGTCGTTAAACGAACAATAGAAACAAAAAAGCCTTAGAATAATAATATTGGAAATCGTTTTCGTATGTGGTAATATGACATCAGTGCAGAATGACTTTTTAAGGAACCGCTGCGAGTTAATATGACAGTTTCTGGATTCGAACTTTGTGCTGAAGATAGCTCACGCGTCGCACACCCAACGAAGAATACAAAAACCGAAGCGAACACTAAATTTCCAAATAATGGACCCCCATAAAACCGACAAGGGGATGCTCGGGCCTGGGACCTCGGGAATTCGATTCGCTAAAAAATCACTAGCCCGTCTCCACCCCCCCTGCCCAGGGACTGAGAAACAGAGCGGGATGCATCATTCACTGCGCAGCCTCACGGGCGATCTTGCGTCCTGATATTCGAGTGCACAGGATAGATGTAAGGGAGCATTTCAAATTGTCACCCGTTACGAAGCTGTGGTACAGACCATCACAAAATTTAACCATCTTGATCCATCCGGCTTCTGCTTTTCCGCCCAACTCTTGTTTCATTCTTTTATACTATTCTTTATTTCTTCCAAGTTTTACCAGTTTGCCTCTGTCGCCGAAGAGAAGGTCTGCAACTACCCTTGGTGACTGAGCTACGGGCTAGACAAACGAGAGGTCTTGGTTCATTTTCCAACAACATCAAGAGATTTTTGTCTTCTTCAAAACGGCTAGATCGGGTCTCAAATCTACTCAGCATCCTGTTCATTGGGTACTGAGGATTCTCATCCTGGGGGCGCAAAGGGACTGGGATGTAAAGCTGACCACTCACGCCATCTAGTGTCGAGTGGGTCTCTAACGCCATTGTCCCTTACGCTTGCATGACTATCACAGGGACCAATTTATCTTTAACTTTCTTTGACAGTTTGTGTAGATTGATTACGGTTACCAGTGTTTAGTTTTGTGACAACATGATTTTATTCAATAATGACTTAAATGAAGATAATACTCAAGCACCGATGCACCGATATATATATATATATATTCTAGAGTTAAACTTGCGTTCTTTTCTGTTCTGAATCTTAGATTCCATCACTCCGGATCAAGTTGATTGTTCTTGTAAAAGTGATGTATGAGACATTTTCATAAAATTGAAATTTAACCCTCGAAGACTAAAATGAATCTCTGATGTACGAAGATTAACTTCTTACCTGACAGAGAACATAATGTGCTTCTGTTAAAAAGACCAATCGATTAATATTAAAATGCAATAAAATATGTACTCCGTCTGAAACAACTTCCTTTTTATTTTTTTATTTCAAATATTGGCTACTAGTTTCGGCCTGAATAGGACATCGTCAGGCCAAATATTTATAGAAACCTAAAAATGCTGGTGCATATCATATAATTCGTCAGTATCATGTGATCCCATTCACATTCATATTGTTTTTTATAATTAATGCCAGCTGTAGTTTTGTCCGTAGTAAGTTTTTGATATGAGCACTGTACATGTATTAACAACGTTTTTGTTGATTGATGACTCAATTTTAAAATTGTATCTCGTTTTGAAGATATACAGTATAAAATGTGTTATAAAGATTTTAAAGTATTTTTGCATAACACACACACACACACACACAAGATCTCGTCTTCAGCTGCTGTACACTTCGTTGAAATTCTATACATTCTTAGTAAAATTGAGTACTGGAGTTGTATACTTTATAACACATTTTATATTGTACATCTTCAAAACTATCTAGAGTTTAAAATGAAGTCATCAATCAATAAAAACTTTGATAATATATGTACAGTACTCATATCAAAAAATTACTACAGATACAACTATAGTTGGTATTAATTATAAAGAAGAATATGAATGTGAATGGTATCCCATGATATTGACGAATTGTATTATATGCACAAGCATTTTGAAGTTTTTAATAAATACGAGTATTTGGCCTGATGATGGCTTATTCAGGCCGAAACTAGTAGCCAACATTTGAATTAATAAAATAAAAAGAAAGTTGTGTCAGACGGAGTATATATTTTATTCCATTTTAATATTGTACTGTAACACAACGGGATGACCTCTACCAAAACAGTCGATTAATGTTGTACAGGGAAGTGACTCTTATATACTAGTGACAGGGTTTGCAAGAATGCCTGTCCTCTAGAGGTAAGGCATTCGCACGACGAACAGCAGAAGACTATTTTCGACTGGTTTTACCAGCAGAATACAAAATTAGAGGAGAAGATATATACCTATAGGTTCTCACTGACATGGATATCTTGCGGTTGAAGGTGACTGGGTGACTATAAGTCGCATAGATCTACGGTAATAGCCATCAAAACGGTTTCTATTAAACCTCTTCGTTATATTTGACAGTGTTCTGCTTGAATACCTGCGTAACATTGATTGATTACTCCATTCATCAACTCGGGCTCAGTCATTCTTCTGGGGTACCAACCGAAACTTTCAAGAGAATTAAGAATGAAAGGGTTACAACGGTACTAGCTGGTGGCACTATCACTGAACTCGATGCAGGTTACAGCTGGCAGCACAAAAACTCACATGCATGCTACAGTCAATGTGCTAAATCCATCTATGATTTATTAGTTTATTTTGTTCCAAAGCTCTCTAGAAACTGGCCTTCCATTGTGGTCAGCTCGGTATCGTAAAAATAAACCTAGGTCTATATAGATCAATTTCTATACGATTTTTTTTATAGAGGACATTCCTTTGTGTTTAATGAGTTACAAAACAAACAAGTTGTGTTTGAGTTACCGCCAAACACAATACATTTAATTTTTCCTTATTTTAATGGCGACAATTTTCTGTCCTTCTGGCCATCAGCTGGCCATCTTACAGAGACAATTGTGGCCACACAACCACTCAATGTTATGCATTTGTAACGTTTTGCATATATATTAATATAAATGTAAGTATTATGGGATCCCATACTACGTGATTGCACTGCATGTATCTTAAGGTTCTGTAAGATGGCCAGATGATGGTCAGAAGGGCCGAAACTTGTCGCCATTAAAATAAGGAAAAACGAAATATTTTGTGTTTGACGGCAACTGTTAACAACTTGTTTATTTTGTAATTCTATATGGTTTCTTCTTACTTAGGAATGACATCCGATGTAATGCTGGACAACGTGAAGTGGTCATCCTTGTAGTCGCACATTTTTTGTATATTTGTTTATTAGGATCGCTCGCATCAGTTACGGGCGGTTCATAGCCATACGTTATAAGTTCAAACTGTCAACGTATGTTCAAGAACCGTCGGTGATAGGTAGGAGGGGTTGTGTACAGCGAGAGATTTAAACGAGGAAACGGTTAGCAGCAGGTAACGGACACAAACAGTCCAGTAAGAGAGCAGTGTATTAAGAGAAGAGAGTGAGTGAGGGAGTGCAAATGAAGTGACTGTGGTATTTTACTAGACAATGATTTGTTTAACTGGATAACAGCACACTTTTTATATCGATAATAAATGAATAAATAAATCAATAAGTAAAAAAATATCTAAAACTAAATGTGATTCGATGAACCACACCCGACTCCCGAAAGAAATTCTCCTACCAGACTGAGCACGTCGGGACATGCAAGTTATAAAAGGGCTATCGTGTAAATCCTCCTGCTTCAAATAAGCATGGCGCATTCGTAGTGAAAACTTGTACAAGTGCACCTTCATGTTTTACTCTATTTATTTATCCGTCTGTCCACAACTAGAAGCACTAAAATAGTTGAAAGATATTTCCGTTACATTTTATATTGGGCGGTCCTACTAATGCTTGTCAGAATGTTCAGTGGTTGTTTAAAACCGAAAATGAATAAAAGGCATTTGGCACGAGGATCAACGTGCATTTATGTATGCATCTGAAGCTCTAAACATTTACAGGAGCGAGAAACAGTCTCAAAGGATCATGGTGTAGACAAAGACTGCATACTTTTCATTGTTAGTAGGACAAACCTTTCATAAATCATAGGATTTTAAAAATAATTAAACGTCTATTCTATCATCAATCTTTAATCATTAACTGAGCGAATAAACCAGAATTGTTATGCTATGCATATATATTCTGGCCCGTTCATTTGATCCACTCCACAGAGATTCTAAGAACTAATATCCGGAACATCAATACCGATAGCAATGTCTGATTATCTCCCCTCTTATTCCCGTTAATCAGTGAAAGACCTACGAAGACTAATAATTTCATATGCTCTTGTTGTTTTAGCAACATGTATACAAAAAGATTGTCGAAGAAATGGTTAATTTAGATTTTCTTAGAATTCGTGCCAGCTCCACCCAGAAATTCGTTAGAAGGACGAATTAAGCCCCTAAATATAAGTTACAGCTTCATTAATCTTGTGTACACAATTCACTGCTCTACTTTCCTTCTCTTTATACGTATGGTTGCTAGACAACTATAAGAGGATTCTACTGCAAGAACGTTCTATTTTCACAGCTGTTTCGTTGCATAGCAACCATTAATGCACCAAGCGATCAATATGTGGCGCCAAGGCGGTAAATAATCGTAACATTCCTCAACAGTTACAAGATTACCCACAAGGATTTTTAAGCAGTTGCTTTATTCTCTTACGGATTGCTGCCACTTCCTGCAAGTCAAGCTGTTGTCTTTGAAACGGCAAATACGCTCCATTGTGAGCTGTCTGCTACATTCTTTCATTTGCGCCATAAGATCATCAAGTGAAAACTTGAACTCTTTGCTAGTGGACTGAATGCTCATCATTGAACATCATTTTATGTGAGATTAAATGGGGAATTCCAAATTGTCGCTTTTTTTAAATTATTGTTGTGTCTTATCATTGTCATTTTTCCAAGATATGTTGCAGTAAAAGAAGACGTACTGAATTTTATGTTTATGGGACCGTGCATCACAATTCTACGTCAATAAAAATCCAACAAGATGCAACTATATACAGTTTGATGTTTATTGGATCGTGCATCATTGTGATAACTGGAGAATGAAAAACCAACTAGATGCCACTTATTATCTTATTGTACTTCTTATAGGCTCAACATGTTTCGGGCACAGTAATGCCCGAAACATGTTGAGCCTATAAGAAGTACAATAAAATAATAAGTAGCATCTAGTTGGTCTTTTATTCGGTTATCCTTTCTTTGGGTCTATTTAAAAAAGATAACTCTGTGCGAAAGGACTTCGTGCACCATGGAACAACCCCAAAAGGCAACGATATATGCACAGGGCATTAGTGATATCCGAAGAGATTTCCTTGCCTCGTCAGACTGAATAAGAAAAATGAATGTAGCCTATAAAACAATGATTCAGAAGGGAACGTTTGTTATTTTGTACGAGGTTTCAGTGACGTGAAGTGAGATAAAATACACGTACAAGTAACTGCAACATGGGCGCTGAAAGAAAATATACTTCAGAAACTGCCAGTCTTTGAGAGGAAAATCCTAAGAGGAATATTTGGGCCTACGAAATAAAATCAAACATGGAGGATTAAAAACAATGAAGAATTGGACAAACTGATAAAGCACGGAAATAGAGTCAACCACATTAAAGCCCAAAGACTGAGCTGGTTCGGCCATATACAAAGATTGCCTGAAACCAGGGCAGCTAAGAAGATATTTAAATGGAATCTCTTAACCACGAGACCAAGAGGATGATCCAAGCATAGATGGGAGGACATCATACAGGACCTTGGTTAAATGAAGATCAAAAATTGGATAATCTGTGTCCAGGATAGAGCAAAGTGTAAGGATGTCGTTGAGAAGGCCAAAACCTCCAATTAAAAGAGGTTCAGCGCCAGAAGAAGAAGAAGAAGAAGAAGAAGAAGGAAAGTAACTGCAGTTCTTGCAGTTTTTGGTACCTTTGAATCACTCTGTGTAGGGCCTGTACTATAACACTGATCAACATAACATAATTTCATGTTGATAACATTATGTAACACTGATCAAACTGAGAACTCTTATTTAGCAGTAAACTTGTAGACTTTTGCTCGGAAGGGGTCTGTTCAGAATCTCGACGTGGACACTGGATATGCTGACTGTGGTTTGTCGTGGTTTGCTTCAGTTCCTTCAGGGAGATGAAGGAATAGTTCGATTAAACCACGGCCGATTCCAAATTCCTTCCCATACGGCACTCACCAGCCACGAAGATACCGAGAGCGCCATAAAGTAAATCACAAAATTTTCGTCAATCGATACACGTATCGATAGGACCGTTATGGAGAATAAGCAACTGTGTTATTTCTATGCGGTTTACGTGAAGAAGTGTCCAGGCGGACAGAGGGTGCTTGCACTAAGAAGTCTGTAGTGTCCTTAGTTTATCTGGTCCCTATAGCTGGCCACTCCTTTCCGCTACCTAATCGCATGGTACAGGGTGATTTTTTCCCTGCTTGACCGATAAGCGCCGGCCCAGCGCTCCGTCAGCGTTGCGTCGTAAGCCGCTCTCCGGGGAGGTTTAAAAGTCAATGACTGGAGCTAGACAGAGATCGAATTGATAATAACCTTTAGAAAGTCTAATATAAACTCACTAGAAACCTGGGCTGGCGCTAATCGGTCAAGTAAGTGGGAAAACACTCTGTACATGACTGTCCCAGCGAGGGGCTTATGACTGGATGCCATTTTCTTATATTGGCAACATTTGTCCAGTTCTGACTATAATGAATTATTAATGAACACGCGACGCTCAAAATGATGGCCGCAACAGTTTGTGGGATGACAACGGCACAAACCCCCCGATCCTATAAAGACACGTGGTAATAGATCTTCAATAGTACATCATTTTAGTGAATATGAAACACCATAATTATCGTGCGAAACTTTCGTTTAGCTTACAGTCTTAAAGCGCTAACTATTGTATCATCTGAACTAGGAATACGAAATTTTGTACAAACTGTATTATAAACACTTCTAAATGTGGCGCCTAATGTTATATTTATAAGCTTAATGTCATGGCGCCTGTACGACATTTTTTTTTATGTACAACAAATTTAACGTAAACTGAATGTATACTTTAGTATCGATAACAAACCTTCCTCACAATAAAATAACAATTTTGTACTGCTGGCACTCTTACATACCACAAAGTAACGTATTATATAATCATCATCAATACCAGTAATTCTCATAACACTACTACAGCCGATCGCGGTGGCCGCGCGGTCTAACGCGTGGGTCTGCGGCCACTCGCTTGCTGGGATTGCGGGTTCGAATCCCGACGGGGGCATGGATGTCAGTCTCTTGTGATTGTTGTGTGTTGTCAGGTAGAGGTATCTGCGACGGTCCGATCCCTCGTCCAGAGGAGTAGTCCTACCGAGTGTGGTGTGTCTGAGTGTGATCAGGTGCGAAAAGGACTCTTTACACCCACAATGATTAGGTAGGAGGATTTCAGAATAAGAAATTTTGGACAAAATGAAGACCACTACAACAACACTAGCAGCAGCAGCAGCAGCAACTATTATTTTTATTAGCAGCAGCAGTAATAAAGTTCTGCAGTATTTTTATGTGCAAACTTAGAATAATTCTAACCCGACTAGGGTTTGATCTGACAATCACATATGCATGGCAGAAGCACAGCAATACATGAGTTAAATTACATTTCATAGATGATTCGCGCTAACATCCCGGAACTCTGACATCGGAAAGATAATTTGTAGTTTTTTTAAACTCATGGTTCCGTGCATCGTAATTCAATATTAATAAAATTCCAACCAGATGCAACAATATGCAGATATTTATTTACTGCAAAGTCACTCAACATGTTTCGAGTGTCACAGCACCCATCATCAGGAGTACTAAACACTGTAACCGCAACCTCCGGTACAGGTCATAATACTGGGACAGCTACTTCCCTCCAACGTGGCCTGATCTGGACTGGTTTGTGCGACTCGCACAGTTTTTAGTACTCCTGATGATGGGTGCTGTGACACCCGAAACATGTAGAGTGACTTTGCAGTAAATAAATATCTGCATACTGTTGCATCTGCTTGGATTTTTATTAATATTGACATTTTGTAGTGTTGGAAATCTGTGCAAAACCATTCTTTAAGTCAACTGTCCATCTGGCAAGCACATAGTGATTAGGCGCAGGATTATCTGAACATTTGCCTTTAATATAATGGATGTAAGCTAAATTAAGCCTGAAATTTATGAAGGTGGATAATATTAAACTGAGTCTTGGAAAATGTCTGAATATTCGAGCTTAATCCAAATGACTCGGGTTTTTATTCAGTAAAAGAATTTAATTTCGTAGTACCGAACTCCTAATTTCTTCAACCAAAGATTAAGTTCCTGCCTTCTTCATCGCGGTTGAAGTATGTATGAAATTCCAGTCTCAACTGTTCAGTTTTATGAATCATGTTGTTCTCTTGCTATTATCGATTAAATATCCCACAATTTCTCAGCAGCTCGTGATGATAAATTTTAAGCCGCACCAGACTTATCATGATAAACCGTTCCATATCCTTTTCCTGTCTATCATCAGTGCGAGTCACAGCCATAAACTTACATTTTATGCTTACTAGCGTCTGTATGCTTTGTACGTTTCGAATTTTCGTTGTCACATTTTAAGTAACTACTAAGTTTTCAGTGGGACCGCTGTAGCACAGTGGTTAAGGTGCTATGCTACAAATCGGAAGGTCGCTTGTTCGATCCCACTATGGCCCTGGGGTCGACTCAGCCTCTAACAGAAATGAGTACCAGGAGTATTTCCTGGGGGTAAAGGCGGCCGGTGCGTAAGGCTGACAACCTACCACCATCCTGTGCCGTTGTCACGAA
>Ga0136643_10011509_pt1 | contig 13123 bp, 6 predicted proteins | sample TergutLab28metaG_FD_96883 | JGI IMG/M metagenome (GOLD analysis project Ga0136643, IMG submission 96883) | Labiotermes labralis P1 segment gut microbial communities from Petit-Saut dam, French Guiana - Lab288 P1 (version 3) (version 3) | ecosystem: Host-associated > Arthropoda: Insects >...
AATAATAATAATAATAATAATAATAATAATAATAATCTATAATTTACATGCTTTGTAGGAACACTTTGTATTTTTAAGAATACAGATACATTTTTCTTAATGTTAATATATGTATATTGTTTTTGCGGATAGATTTGGAAAAATTATATTTTTGTGCTGAATTTTCAATTTTATGCGATATGGCGACAGAGGAATATACAGAATAAGAAGTCCTTGGGAAATCTCTCAGTTATTCCTGCAAGAATCTGATTATTGCAGTGTCTGCAGGCAGCCAACATCCCGGTAACAATTTTTATGTGCCCGCTGAGTGCCGCGTCAATTGCACTGACTGACAGTGGGGTTTAAATAAACACCAAGTTTTTTTTTCTTTTTCCAGTCAAACGTATGCTGTAGTGACATCGGTACATTGTGCTCAGTCCGTATGGCCATTACGCTTTCTGAGTGAAATTAAAATTAAATTTCTGGGCATTATCTTTTTTCGAACACTGCCAAATATCGCTTCCATTCGTAATAGGAAAAGATGAATTATTTTTACTCTTCCTGAATTATGCAGGTTTTTCTTCAAAACACAGGCGTGTGAGTGTTTTGTGGGGATTTATAAAAAAAATCATACTTACATATTTCAAAATAATCTGTATCTACAAATTAAATTTTAGATTTTTTAATAAAAGTCGGTATCGTAAAATATATTCTTTTGCTACTTTATCCCACTTACATCTTACTTACTCCATGGTGCAGAGTCCTTCTTGAGAAGCTAACTGGTTTGCAGCTAGTCAAGAAATTCCCTGCATTTCACGGAACCCGAAAGTTCATCACCGCACTCACAAGGGTCTGCCACCTGTCTCTATTTGAGCGAACCCAATCCAGTCCATATACCCACATCCCACCTCCTGGAGATCCATCCTATTATTATCCACCCATCTACGCCTAGGTCTCCTCAGTGGCCCACTTACATCTATGCTATAAAAATATTAACTTTTCAAAATCGACATTGTCACCCAAATTTTACTTAAATCACAGACACAGTATTTAATACGAATCTTTTTGTGTGGAATATAAATGCGCAGATGGACAAGACTTAATTAAATGTTACGCATTTGTAAAAAAAAAAATATTACAGCAAAATATGACAGACCGCCCAGCACACCTGCATTAAAACTCTCACAAAATACCGTTGGTTTCAGAACTGTTTAGCTCAACGCTATATCTTATTCCCAGGGGACGTAACCAGTACGGCTAATGTTACAACACGGAATAAATCAAAACTGGCACCCTTTAAGAGTGTTCCAACCAAAGTAAGTCCGCACAGCTTATGTCTTTCATTCCACCTTCAGTTCGCATATCGCCCTTGGAAGATAATGCAGACACACTGAAAATTAAGAAGCCTAAATATTGTCCAGCCAAATCTTTTGCTTCAAGTTTTATAATTTTAAGGGCCATTTACCTTAAAGGTTCAAAATGAGCTTTTATACATAATTTTTAGCCCTATTTTTTTTGTAAAATATAATGCAGTTCGCACCGTTACATTTTATCAGGTTAACCTGTGTTGAGTGTCAGTTAACTGCACATGCCTGTCCCGCTTACATGTGAGTGTATATCTCCGAATCTCTTGACAGGTGTTCATGACAAATCAGATATCAACAGGCCGTATATGAGTCGCCTTATCATTCTGATGGTAATGAGCGTAATTAACTACAATTTACAGGTGTTTCAGGCACTAATGTAACTAAATCCATATAATCTGCAAATTATAACAACATTGTGTTCAGTAACTGCTGTGTGTAACCGGAAAACTTATCGGATTTTCAACTTGCATATGGCTTCCCTTAAAAACCATTTATTGACCGTTTAGAACACTGCTTTTTAATCGGTGGTACGCGTATCGCTGTTGGCACGTAGAGGGTCTTCTTTTAGTAAAGGAAGGTATTGGGAACCTGCGTGCTATCAGGCACCAATCGCGACATAAATGTGGTCTGCTCTTTTCTGGGATGTTGCGCAAGATTGATGAGTAATTAACCGACGTTTCCGGATAGCTTATCCGTTCCTTCAAGTGTCAAGCTACGTCCTTGCTTCACCCTCGAAGATGAGACCTATAGGCTGTTCCGAAATATCAGTAACAAACTAATAATTAATCAACACTTTCTAATTCTCCTCATTTGGGAATTACTGTTTATGAAAATGAAACTTGAAAACTGTTAAATACCTTAAGCTTTAGACGCCTAACGTCAACTATAGTTCACGTACCGCACCGCTAACCTCCAAAGTTGCATTTTATATATTTATTCAAAAAATATAGGTAACGAATATTTTAAACACGGTATATACTCTCAGTCTTTTTTTCTCTTCAAAATACAGTTTGTTTCATAATTCTAACGTATTTGGTTCCTGTATTCACATTTTATATACAGGGTGTGCTAAAATTAAAAAAAAATAATTCTGGCTCCAAAAGGTTAATCAGCTTCTTTTACTTTAAGTAAAACATAATTTATAAAGTACCCAATAAAGTACTGCTTTATTTTCCAATATAACCACAAACTGTCCGCTGTCGTCTAATTGAAAATGGCGACGGCATATAGTAACACATTTAAAACGTACAACGCCGTTCCATACCCCAGTGTGTTCAGTCACAACTCTAAACTTAGTCACTATTTAAGGCAAATTACGCACTCGCTAACGATTACAGGCTAACTGCCTACGGATGCCAGGGGAAGCGGTGGACAAGAAATAAGTAAATATTTTACGACAGAAAGGCTTTCAAATGGCTGGGGGCAGCAAAATGCAAGGGAACATTGTAATAGGCAGTCTGTCATGTCTAAAAGATTTTATCGTCAGTCTGAAACAAGCACGAAGCCTGTGTAAGTCGCTCAGTAATGAGTTTGTTCCGTGATTGTTTTAACACATACGTTGCAGTTTTAAAAAAAGGCACATGCCGGAATGAGGAAAACTTTTTGTTTGGGTGCCTGTTCTGTTATTTTGTTTTAATATTTAGTACTATATTACAGTACTGTAAAGTTAATGTTAAATAAGCTAAAAGTTAATGTATAAAAGCGTAAATTCAATATCTTTAATGTTATCGTTATTGTTGCGCCGTGAATTTCGTAGTTATTTAACCTTTTGGCACCGGAATTATTTCTTTAACTTTAGCACACCCTGTATATAAAATGTGAATAATACAGGAACCAAATATGTTAGAATTATGAAACAAACTGCATTTTGAAGAGGAAAAAAACGGAGAGTATACACCATGTTTAAAATATGCAGTACATATATTTGTTGAATAAATATATAAAATGAAACTCTAGGGGCTAGCAGTGCGGTACGACCACTATAGTTGACATTAGGCGTCAAAAGGTTAATGAAAATCTACTCTACATTGCAGAATTTGTGCTTCAGCCACTTACACTAGACAGACTACAAGCAACATTAGCGCTCATTTCTATCCAAGTCAGAATACCTCATTCCCTTACCTACAAAATGAAGATGTTAGCATTTTATTCCTCTTTGTTCTGTTTTCTGTGTGTAATGCATAACATCTCTTTTCTCATTTGATTCCTGTGAAGCGTATATCTGGCTTGACTATACTAAGGAACAGAAATCACAGCGAAAGGAAAAACAAACACATACTATATACAGGGTGTCCCGTTTCGATCCGTCTGTTTGTGTGGTAAAGCTATGAAACGTAGAGGCTAAATTTATCAGTTGCCTATATGGAAACAAATCGTTGGTGTATACAGTTGCCAAGGACTTAGTGACGTAATTGTAGTCACTTTACGTGAATGGGGTCTAAGGACGTCTGTTATTTTCAAACACTTCGAGTTTAAAGGAAGTAATAGCTTGCGAACAGTGCTTGCTGCACCTCCTGTTCGGTTACTTCATATTGTTTCCAAATTCACAGTTTGAAAGAATCTATTGCAGTGATACAAACACACAGTTGCCCATCCAGTGCACTTTATGTGGCCTTGTATTAATTATATGCGTTTCGGAAGTCCTTGTTATTTGCATCTTCAATGAGAAGTGCCTACTCATTAGCCACTTCTGATCTCATATCTTGTACTTCACGCACATATAGGCCTATTGGCAATTGTTATTATGTGGTTGTAACGCCTTGAAGATGGAGGCAGGCAAATTGTCCGAAACACCTGCGATACAGCCGACATCTTATCTTTCATAATCACCGAAAAATAAAATCTACACTAAAACTTAAACTTAAGTGAAATGCTGAAAATTCAATAACATGCCTTTTGTGAGTTTCTCATTTTTTAAATTATTTTGTACCTATAGAATGTCGCTGGTTCGATCCCAACTGGTGTCAGTGGATTTTTCATTTACATAAAATCCTTCCGATCGCACTATGGCCCTGGGGTCGACTCAGCCTCTAACAAAATGAGTACCAGGAGTATTTCCTGAGGGTAAAGGCGGCCGGTGCGTAAGGTTGACAACCATACCAGCATCCTGTGCCGTTGTCATGAAATGTGGTGACCTCAACTTCCTGGAACCCTCTGGGCCACTCTAGGCCTGTAACGGGACTGATTTACCTTTTTTTACCTATCAAATCTGAAGGGGAAATAATATCCGGTTGATCAAATCAAGAATAATGAGATGGGCAGAGTATGTGGCACGTACAGAGGGAGAGAAGTGCATGCAACAATAGGGTGGGAAAACCTGACAAACAGATCACTTGGAAGAACTAGGCATATATGGGAGTATAATATTAGAATGCTTCTTAAAAAACGGTTGGGAGGGCGTGGACTGGATTGATCTGACATAGTACGGAATAGTGGCATGCTGTTGTGAATGCGAGAATGATTGATTGCGTTCTATAATATATGGGGAACTTCTTGACTAACTGGGGGATTGTTGATGTCTCTTACATACCTACTCCATAATGCAGAGTCCTTCTTGAGAAGCTAACTGGTTTGCAGCTAGTCAAGAAATTCCCCGTATTTCACGGAACCCGATCGGTTCATTACCGCACTCACAAGCGTCCGCCACCTGCCTCCATCCTGGGCCAGCCCAATCGAGTCCACATACCCACATCCCACCTCCTGGAGATTCATCCTAATATTATCCACCCATCTACGCCTAGGTCTCCCCAGTGGTCTCTTTATTAATGTCTCTAGAATAAATTTTGTGGAGTCAGTTAAACTACGGAGAGAAATATTCTGGGGAGAAATAAAACATATTATTACAGTTATCGCTGTAGTTCTTTTTGATTGTAACTTTACGGATTGGTATTAGGCCTACCCCACAAAGCGTTACCACAGAGATGAAAGTACTAGCTTTCCAGATGTGAAGAGGGAAGTTAAGAACGTAAGATCTCGTAGCAAAGGAACCGAATGAAGCACGTCTTGCTGTAGATACGAGAGCGATTATTTGAAAGACGAAAATAACGTAATGTAAAATTCATCAATTCGCTGCGAGATAAAGTCGTCCCTGTACACTCTATGAAGGCATGTAGAGGGGAGCAGAGGTATAGCTCTGCTAATTTTTAACCTCGAATTTAGGTGGAGGTATGTATTCAACATCACGCTACGGCCGCTTTACTACCGAAAAAGAACGTCCCGTAGACGGTTCAAACTGTTTCTGGAGAAGAGAAAGTCACTTGCCCCTGCCGGTAACAGAAACCCGGGCAGTTCAGTCCCTAGCGAGTCGCTGTACAGACTACACTACACTACACTACACTACACTACACTACCTCGGCTGTCATAAATTCTTTACCGACAGAAAATGTGCCATTGTCTATTTTTCTGTCTCTCAATACAGATTCAGATCTCCAGATTAAGGCACAATCTACCAACCAATGATCCGTCGTGTGACCCACGTCAATCACGTATACTACATACCACCGACACATTTTCAGGTGATGTACTAACGCACTGTTATTTTGGTATCTGTAACGATTCACGTTTTCATACTCCTGCTACCAATAGCGCATCTCTGAAACGATGATCTTTTCATAATTAATTATTGTCTCGTGTTTTAACTGCTGTTGTCTTGGTTGTTAGAACGCCCTGTTAAAAGTAGAAACGGAGTTAGTGCAGTGATTTCCCTGGGTTCAAAATTTTACTCCCTGGCAAGGTTGAAACTCCTTTCACCGCCATTTATATAATTCTTCAGAGGTGCACCCAGCCTCCCAGTTAATGGGTACCGACAGTGTTTTCCCCATTGGTCGAGCGAACGATTTATCTTCATCTAATGCACAGGTAACAATAAGAATGCCTGCAGCCAGAGCTACTTCGCATGAGTCGTTAAGATATGGTGCTAATTAAAATATGGTGCTAATTAAGTTATGGTGCTAATTAAGCACAAAAATTCTACCTCATTATTTTTTTCAGTGTATTGTACCTAAAAAGTGTTCCTGACAATAAGCTAGTGTAAAATCTTGTAATGAGTCCATTACAAGACGAATTAAATCAGTGGTCGAAGCAGAAGGGTTCTGGACTTCTTATTAAAAAGGCCAATTTCTGAAAACAACCCTTTTAAGGGCTAAAGTATTAATTTTTATTTTCTATGCGTAGGTGCGATAGTTCGCCAGCCCCAGTGGTCGGGCGGTCTGCGGCCTCTCGCCTGCTGAGATTGTGGGTTCGTATCCCACTGCCTGGGCTACGTAAAGAAATATTCCGATAGTGGGACTCGAACCAAAATAGTTTGTTTCCGAAGGCTACTGCTAGCACGCTTTCAACTGCCTGGGCCACATAAAGAAATATGCCGATAGTGGGACTCGAACCAACATAGTTTGTTTCTGAATGATACTGCTAGCACGCGTTCAACTGCCTGGGCTACATAAATAAATATGCCGATAGTGGGACTCGAACCAACATAGTATGTTTCCGAAGGCTACTGCTAGCACGCGTTCAACTGCTTGGGTTACATAAAGAAATATTCCGATAGTGGGACTGGAACCAACATAGTTTGTTTCCAAAGGCTACTGCTAGCACGCGTTCAACTGCCTGGGTTACGCCTGCTGACCGTAAGAACGGAACAGTCCGGTCGACTCATCCATCCCCAGCAGCACAGCTAGCTAGCCTAACGCGTGGGAAAGTTAATGAAGTTTAATTAATGTTTTAATTTCAAATTAAGCAAATGTATTGTTGTCTTCTGTTAATATATATCTGGTGTGATTGATTGTAATGAATGGAAGACAGAGATACGCCACGAATGCACAAATATGGGGAAACTAAAACGACTCGAATTATGATGGCAACCGTAAGCTACGTGACTTCCAGTTCGGGACTTAAAAAAATTTCAGGCCGATGGATTTTTGTTAGACTGAGTGACCAGTCATAAGTCGGTTTCAACGGCTCATTTCCACTGAAGAGAAAATTACATGAAACTTTTAACCCTTATCCCGCTAACGTGGAGAATATGGTGAGCTTCTAATAATGCCAGCAAATAGCAGACGGCATTTAACTCGGCGTTTAAAGGTTAATATAATCGTGTTTATATATTTTTTTTAAATTTAGATTTGAGGCGCTGCAGACCGGGAGCTCCCCCCCCCCCTTCAGTGTGCCCCTGATATATTCTATACAAGAATCAAATTAGAGACATTAAGTGGTATTTTACCCATTTGAAGAATAAAATGATACTTAATTGTATACAAAGATTCATTTCGTAGCTCATAGAGAACAGAGTTTGCTTCCCTTCGAAACATCAATCAGATGACAGGGAAAAAATCCCTTTGTTTTGATAACCATGTGGAACACATCAATACACTGTGTGGGCAAAATGAGCAACTTTTGGGTGCGTTTACAAAATTGGGAAAAGTGACTATTAGCAATAGTCATTTCTGTCTGTCCGCAGACAGCAACTCGGCTCCCTCTGGACAGATTTTTATTAAATTTGCTATTTGAATATTTTTCCACGGTATGTGAAGAAAATTTGAGTGACAAGAATAACGGCTACTTTATATGAAGACCGATATAGGTTTTGGATCATATCTCGCTCATTTCTTCTCAGAACGAGAAATTTTTTCAGACAAAATTTGTGGAGAAAATCGAAACACATTTTGTGTTCAAAAACTATTTTCGAAAATCGTGCCGTTTATGAAAACATGTAGACAAATATGGTACAGGCGGACAGGCCACAGATGACAATATGGCGCGTGCGCATTGTGTGCTGGAAAACTAAGGCTACAAAACACACACTCAGAATATGTAATATTTGTTGCTTTTCCACTACAACAATGGTTGCACGAACATGTCTCAATGTTACTTCATACGTACATTGACTGTATTGTGAATATTAACTTGTACTTTAAGTATATTAACCACTAGATTTTAGAAGTTCCATTATCGTACTGTAAAGTTTGCTTCAGCAGTGATTGAACATAAAACCTAATTACCCATTCAAACTTACACAAAAAATGCGAATCCCCCTCTGTAATGGCTCTTAATGTTTTGTACTGCCGATTGTGTGTATTTGTGTGTGTGTGTGTATCTGATCGTTGGTATTAGTTAAAAACAAGAATACGAGATGGCAGCACTATACGGCACCGAAAGGTGCCTATGCTGCGGTCGGTATTACAGTTCTCAGCATTTATGAAATTGCTCTTAGAGAGCGTTGTCTGTACAATTACCAGCCTACAGCTGAACAACAGGGAATTGTTTTCCCATACGCGGCAGGGGCAGGAGATATATCTCTATCCGCAGCATCCTTACCGACTCTGGACCCACCAAGTTCAATGGGTGTCGCGCGCTCTTCACGTTGGGGTAAAACGGCCGGATCTTGAAACTCGCCACTTAACTCCATACGGTGTCGTTGGTTTGAATGAATGGAGGTGTATTTTAACTCCCCCTATAGGCCTTCATGGCGTTTGCCGGGACAGTTTTAACTGATAATCCTACCTTAATGCAATTAACCATCATATGGAAAGGTTATCTGTTGTAACTGTAACAAGAAATTGTAAGAGTCAAATTGTCGATTGCTCTTTCTAATTTAACGATATTGTCATTGTGTAGTTGGGTTAGTGTAGTCAATACAGTTACTAAGCTACGGGCTGGACGAACATGAGTTCGATTAACAGTAGTGGAAAAAGGTTTTGCCTTCTCCATTAATTCTAGACCGAATATTTAGCCCACCTTGTCTCCTATTCAAGGGGTGCCGGGTTAATTTCACGAGGTCTATGCGGCTGGGGCATGATGCCCACCACTCACTACCATCTGAGACCGAACTGAAGAATAAATGGAGCTATACGTCTACTCCCCCTCAAGGAGCTATATACTCCCCTTCCATTCTTTTGTCACTCTTAGGACAGATCCATAACCTCTTCCAAAGCGAGTTCTCCGTACAGTGCGATCTAGTGGTTCCTCTTTCAATTTACATTAGCCTCTCTCTTGTTTAAGGTCATCCAGTAGCTGCTTACTTCTTCTTCCTCGTCTTTCTGTCACTTCCATCCTTCCGCTACTGTTCTTTCAATAACGTATTTCAGAAGGCAGTTGCTACACAAGATGTGACCAATCCAGTTGACCTTCCTTGTTTTTACTGTCTGTACGATATTCCTGTCTTCCTTTACCCTGTGTAATACTTCATTTCTCACACGATCGGTCCAACTGATCATCTCCATCCTTCTCCAGCACCACATTTCCAAACTTTTCAGGTATTTCTGGTCTACTTTCCGAAGTGTCCAAGTTTCTGCACCGTACAAAACTATGATCCAAATATAACACTGTACTAGTTTCTTGTGGGCCGGGTAGCTCAATTGGTACAGTGACTGGCTACGGGCTGGACGGTCCGGGGATCGAATCCCGCTGGGGGCGATACTTTCCGCACCTGTCCAGGCCGGCCCTGGGAACCACCCAGCCTCCTGTACAGTGGGTACAGGGTCTTTCCCAGGGGTAAAGAGCGGCCGGGGCGTAACGCTGACCCCTCACCCCTTCTAGTGCCATGGTCAAGAAAGAGTAGAGCTATACCTCTACTCCCCCTATGGGCCGTACGGCCTGTACAGAGCCTCAGTGCCTGTACAAGGGTGCACTTTACCTTACCTTTAACTTACTAGTTTCTTCCTTAAATTTTGATTTACCTGCTCCCCCTACCAGACGCCTTATGACGTCAACGGGTACAGGTACAGGTACAGGTACAGGTACAGGTTTATCTTTTACTTTACAGCTCTTGTTTTAGCTCGTTTTAAGTAGACTCCAGTTGAAATGTGATGGCACACGATGACGCACGGGAGGGAAGTGAAGGGGAAAGTGGCAAATGTAGTGGGTAGCCAGTACTCTTCACACTACCTCTTAACATGGTGTATCCAGCATTACCAGCGCTGATGCGCACACCTCGGCTGCCAGTAGTCGACTGAACTGACGCCCCCGGCCGATTTAAATGGACTCGTCCGTTTCGCCGAAAGACGAAATCTGGTTTCTGCGCATGTGCCATTATATTTCAACTGGCCTCTACACCCCCAGGCTGTATTTTCCCTATCCGTGGTAAGTAAGAGCAACTGAACTCAATCTTGAAGTGTCTGCTCTTAAGAAACGTGGTGAATGACCTCGAAAAATCGCGAAGAAAATGGCGGTTAGAGTCTTGTTTCCTCAATCGCCTGACACCGTCCTCACGTGTTTGTCTTATTACTGATAAGATATTTGCCACCAAAATACAAAGATTGTTCCTGTTGATCCCACATATCTTTGAACTCCTGTCCTCTAAATCCTACAGCCGATCTGCTGTTTCTGACCTTGAAATGGACGATTATCGCATCCTTTCCAATCCTTATATCAACATCACGATTAAACTCGTCTCTTATTCAACGCTTTAGGATACGATAGAAGGTGAACGATTCCGAAATTCGTTGTACCGAATTGAAGATGGGGGCAGCATTTCCCCCCGAAACGTCGGTGTACCAACCTTCATGGCGTTTTACCCCATAAGGCTATTGTATTGCTACTAATCGCCACAATAAACTGGTGTCTTAAGCACTACAGCGCTTGCCCATCCCTGACAGAGCCGCGTACATTTTGAAGTACCTTGCTGTCCTGCACCAATCAGCCGATTTTTGAATAAGGTTATAAGGACGAACTAGAGCCGGCGTAGCTCAGTCGGTAAAGTGATTAGCCTGCAGACTGAACAACCAAAGAATCGCCATTGTATTCCTGGCGCGGTACGGTATTTTTGGTTTCCCGAAGAATCCAGACAACCTCTCGGGCAGCACCAGGTTCATTCTTCAATGGGCACCGCCAGGGGGGAGAGGGGGTCTTTCCCAGAACAACAGAATCCGGTTCGTAAAGCGAAGCAGGAACCTCCACCTAGTGTCGAGGTTAATAATATATGGAGGCATACCTCCACGTATTGCTTAGTTAATGACGGACAATTTTGTATTTGGAGCATGAAAAACATGCGATTCAATAACGTGCAGTAATTTGGACAATGATTCAGAAATTGAAGCCAGTAAAAGTCAAGATGAAGAAATGTTGACTTCCAGTACATGAATATCGTAACGCGAAACTGCGTCTGCGCTGATGTCTCTCAAAATCTAACGATTATGGTAATTAATAATTACGTTTATTTCATTTCTCTTTTCCCAGTCCACTTTTTAATTGACACACTGTATGTCCTTTCTATTGTGACAGTCCATTTCTGTCTGTGACATAGAATGAAAATCCCTATGTGGGATTTTCATTAAGTTCGGCGTGATAGCTCTTGACACAGAATTTTCGAGCAACAATGATTTAGCGAAAACAGCTCAGTAAGATTCAGAAATTACTTAGGGGTGTCAACGAATTTCTACCCTTACATTCCCTAACTCATGGGTGTAATTCTTCGTAGCTCTCCACATAACACCATAGTTACTCGTGATAGTATTTATAGCATAACATCAGCATAGGAGTATTAACCTAGTTTAACGTACGTAAATAGACAACTAATGGCAATTTAGTAATAGAAGTCTTAGGTCATGCTACCAACTATTGAAACAAGAAGCTCTCGTTCCCCCACCCTTCAATACCCTAAAAGAACACCTCACACAACTTGTATAGCTGCTCTGTTAGTTAAATTACAACCTGAAGATGGCCAACATAGAGGGCCGAAACATGTAGTTTTATACCTACTGTACTGCTAGGTGAAACTTAGTTGTGTTCCACTGTATGTGTAATACACAAAAAGTTTGATGTGTTTTGGACCATGCATCATCTTGATAACGGAAAAATAAAATCCAAATAGATGCCATTTATTACTTTATTATGCTTATATTAGGCTCAACATGTTTCGAGCACCATTATGCCCACCATCAGGAGCTCACGACGATAGCGTTGGTAACCACATAGGCCGTCTGGTTCTCGAGTTGCTGCGGGATGGATGAGTGTCCGGACCGAAGGCTGTAAAGCCTTCGGTCCGGCCTATGTGGTAAACAATGCTATCGTCGTGAGCTCCTGATGATGGGCATAATGGTGCCCGAAACATGTTGAGCCTAACATAAGCATAATAAATTAATAAATGGCATCTAGTTGGATTTTATTCTTCAGTTAACAAACTTTTTTGTTATGTTAACTCTGGAGAATTTTGTGTCGTGGAGATCTGCTAAAAGGAATGTCCGGACATCTTTAAAGAGAATAAGCAAAAAGGTCGTCCCCATTTTCTAAAACATCCGTCCAATGTATAGAAAATTTAGTACAGGCGATATCAAAAGACATTAATTGACAAATTTTGATTTTCGTGAAATTTGGTGTAGTGTGAAGCCACTTGGCTTAGCGGCATAAAAAAAAAACAAACTTGTACACTTACTTTCAGCGTTTGTTTTCCCGTCTTCGGCGAAGTTCGCCACAAGAAATCTGCACAAGGTGCTGTCGGAAATCTACGAAACCGGCGCAGATGAAGACGAACTTTTCTTTCAGGTTTTAAAGAAATCACTTTTATTCTTGCACCGTTGAAACGTACGATATTTTGAAAAAAAAAGGCCTTCGTACGTACACGTAATAAAGAGATAATTTGAACTTATCATTTGTACAAAGTCTAGAGATATTCATTATTGGCATCAGTAAACAATTAATTGATCTTCGCTGCCGTTACGCAGACGGTCTATCCTAACGGGCAGCACAGACACACTTCACGGTCTATCCTAACGGGCAGCACAGACACACTTCACGGTCTATCCTAACGGGCAGCACAGACACACTTCACGGTCTATCCTAACGGG
>Ga0136643_10011511_pt1 | contig 13123 bp, 4 predicted proteins | sample TergutLab28metaG_FD_96883 | JGI IMG/M metagenome (GOLD analysis project Ga0136643, IMG submission 96883) | Labiotermes labralis P1 segment gut microbial communities from Petit-Saut dam, French Guiana - Lab288 P1 (version 3) (version 3) | ecosystem: Host-associated > Arthropoda: Insects >...
GAGTGGACCCCGTTCCAGACCCACTACTACTCAGAAAATCTGGTAGCGCCGGGGATCGAACCCGGGACCTCTGTATCTGTAGCCAGAAACTCTGACCACTAGACCACAGAGGCGGTCCCAATAGTAGCCTATATCTTTAGTATTTTGTAAAAATGACAAATCTAAATTTCAGTAAGTGATAAGCATCAATTATGAAGAATATACAATCGAACTTATTTCAGAGTTATGCGTTACTAATTTGTGTCTGCAATCCGAGGTCTGACGAGGAAACGAGACTTCGATTTTCACTGCCTTCTTGCATCGCATATAGGTCTGTGTGTGCACTGCTGAATAAGCCGTGTAGCAGAATTCCTTTCTTACTTTCAAATGGAACTGGGTGGCAAAGGTTGAAACGAATTTATGTCTACACGCGAAACTCTGATATTAATTATGTTGGTTAGACTTGGGCAGGTGACATAAAGCCTCTACCAATGTCACAGCAAATATTTGTAGCAGAGGCCGTGTTAACATACTGAACCACCGCAACAATAAAACCCCGATTAATTGTATGTTTATTACATTTTGATTCAGGCCGTGGCGGAGAGCTCAAGTTAACTGTGTCAGCCCGGCTAACACGGTTAATGTGAAGGCTTCGAATATGTTTATAACCAGTGTGAATAAAGCCAAAGTTTAGCACCAACTGGCGTTAATAACTGATACTAGAGTCTTGTACTGAAATGACAGACAAACATCAGAATTGACGTAATATGCATGTGAGAATTAACAAAAACTACCACTACTAAAGTAACACAGGGCTACAGTGTGAAGGAAGAGAGTAAAATTTACATGCCTTGTATTCTGATATCCAAAACCTCATAACGGAAGGAAAAAACCATCTGCAAATCTGCATTTATAATCTTTCATATGCAAAATTATTAAACTTTCTTATAATAAAATCAACTAGATTCACTAATTTCTCAAATTTATTTCTGGAATAAAACTCTACATGTTTCGCACAGTTCCTCTGTCCATCATCAGGCGTTTTTCACTGTACACACAGCAGTGATATATGACATACAGGTTTGCTGACAGCTAGCTGTCAGCAATATATGAATATATAATGTATCAGTCAAGCACAAATTATTATTATTATTATTATTATTATACAAAACATAATAAAAATTTGTTGTGTTTGACTGATACATTATATATTTTTTTAGTGTTGCTTATACTCTTTATTTGTATTCTTATAGTCAACATGGATCTATTTATTCCGGTCTTTATTTTTGCTCTTTGGGATACATTCGTGAATTCTTGTTGTTATTTTTGCGTTGGTTCCCATTGAATTTAATTATTTTAAAGGTGGATATTACTGTTTTTTGTTTAATTTTGTCTAAATAATTTAAGTGAAAATATTGGTTTGTGGTGCCATGATATAGTTTTTATTTTAGATTTATGTCTATTTGTTTTGTTAGATTTGTTTTTTTATTTCTTTTGGGTTGATTTTGTTGTTGTTGTGGTGTACATTTTATTATAAATTATTTGGTTTATTTTGTTGATTGGAATATTATTACGATGAACGGTAGATCTATTATTATGACTTTTCTGTTTGACTGGATATCTTTATTGTTTATGGAGTTTGTTTTTATTATTTGTTCTTTGGTTATTCTTTATAGTGATGATTATATGTTTGGTGTTTTGAATATTATTCGGTTTATTTCGTTGGTTTTGATATTTGTTGTTTATATAATGTTTCTTATTGTTAGTTCTAATGTAATTAGTATTTTGTTGGGTTGGGATGGTTTAGGCTTGGTTTCTTGTTTGTTGGTAATTTGTTATCAGAATGCAAGTTCTTATGGTGCTGGCATGTTGACAGTTTTGTCAAATCGGATTGGTGATGTTGCTTTGTTAACGGTTATTGCTTGGATAATTAATTTTTTTAGTTGAAATTTTATTTATTATTTGGAATTTTTATCAGGTTCTGTTGAAATGGAATTAATTTTTCTTGTTGTTTTGGCTGCTATGATTAGGAGTGCTCAGATTCCTTTCTCTTCTTGGTTGCCTGCAGCTATGGCTGCTCCTACACCTGTTTCTGTTTTAGTACATTCCTCTATTTTGGTTACTGCAGGCGTTTATTTGTTAATGAATTTGAGAACTACATTTGAAATTATAATCAGCAAAACTGATAAAAATGTTTACTTGAAAGACGTAGAAATATATTTGAGTACAATATTAAAAGAGATCTTGAAGGAAAATGGTGTGAGGAGAGAAAATTAATTAATCCATCTCAGAATTTCGATTAGGAACAGGATCTTGTGAAGGCGGTGTTGGTCCTATGGGTTTCATAAAGGTCAGATAATTTATTGACCCACTGATTTACTATCGTCATCTCAAGGCCATCAGCAAACAAATCCATCGATTCACAGTTAATTTCCCATTTAAAGCAGACTGATTTTTCTGGGTAATGGTACACGTATTTATTGCGCATGCACATGAACTGTGGTAAGTCTGTATAAGGCTAAGTAAAGAAATGTAATCAACCATTTAAAGTGATGTCTTGTGAGATGTGGCACCGTGTAGTTTGGTTTCAGTGGAAATCTGCTGCCTCCATCACCGTAGAGGAAACTGTTTGTTCCACCATCATAACCCATAAGAATGGATGCAGCAGATTTATCCGAAACGTCGATACACTTACACCAGAACACATCGTGTCATATCCCAGAAGCAGCGATCTCCAGATTTACCATCGCCAGCCTCTCAATTCTCATGTCAAAGCATTTATTTTTAAAAATATATTGTAATTTACAGCGCCTAATTCTTAGAATGACATACAGCTTTGTTCTGTCGATGAAGACCTTGAAGATAGTAACTTAAGCTTGCATAAACAGACCAGGCGGAAAATCCGTGACGTGCATAGAGTTACCACATGAATTCCACTGTCGAGTAGGACTTTCCCGAATGCATTAAATTATTCCTTGCTTAAGGATGTCAGAAACATTGCACCATAGAAAGGAACTGGTGTCAAAAAATTGTTTCAATTACCTGCATCACTATAAGAGGCCAACTATATTATATGCTGTTTTCATTTTCGTGCCTTGTTATTTTGCCACATTACAAGTGTTTAACTTTGTGGGCCGGGTAGCTCAGTCGGTATAGTGACTGACTACGGGCTGGACGGTCCGGGATCGAATCTCGTTGGTGGCGAGATTTTTCGCCCGTCCAGACCGACCCTCGGGCCCACCCAGCCTCCTGTAAAATGGGTACCGGGTCTTTCCCTGGGGTAAAGTGCGGCTGGGGCCTGCTGCTGACCACTCACCACCTTCTAGTGCCGCAGTCATGGAAGAGTAGAGCTATACCTCTACCCACCCTCTGGGCCACACCAGGCCTGTAACGGGATCACTTTACTTTTTTTTTTACAAGTGTTTTACTAAATGACACTCACAGTTGCATCACAGTCAACATTTACAATCTCGATTACGAATATCAAGTACTGAAGTACTGAAAGCTGTAGGTTCAGAAACTGTTGCTCTTAGTTGTGCAAATCTCAAGGAATACACACAACTGTGCGGACTGTATTGGCCGAAAAGACAACTTCATATTTTGACAACACACAAACAGTGTCTAATATTTTTTTTTACGTTTTGCTTACCGTGCATCTCAGTATATTTATCTCAGTAATTAACCAAATAATGCACAAATTTTTGTTTTACAATAAGTTTATTTCATGTCTCTACATGTTTCGACCACATGTGCTAATCATCAGGAGGTCAAAATTGCATTACACATAAAACGTGTATATTAATAGACGTTGCAATCTCAGGAGACGGAAATATGATTTAAAAATTAGCCGAGAAGATTCTAAATATGAAGACCTTACAATAGAAAAACAGCGCATGCGAAATGTAAAAACAGAGGTGATACCAGTAATAATATTGGCGACTGGGACTATTTCCAAGTCATTCAGAAAATACATGAACAACATACCAGAAAAACATGAAGTCAAGGAACTACAGAAAACAGCCGTATTGGACACTGTAAACATACTTCGGAAAGTACTAATGTAAAAATACAATAGATTTAACACTGAAACTAACGATACAAGCGCCGTGAATAGTAACAACAGAATAGCTGCAACACTGTATTCCCTAGGGACATAGTTTGTCTCGGGAATATAAATATAAATACCCTGCATAAAGGAGATGATGATGATGATGATAATAATAATAATAATTTATTCGCCGAGTCACATTACAAACTAGTGATGTGCCAGCTAACACCAACCTTTCTGCAGTGTACATTACTTATAATAATCTTTAGTTGAACATTGTTAATGAAATGTTAATCTTAAACTCTATATTAATCAGCATTAATTTATTTATTTTAGTTTTCAGTTCTCACACTGGGTTTTAATTTGTACAGCTAAGCTATAATTTCTCTCTCTTCCTTTTCTTTAATACCTTACGGATCCTACATAAAATTAGTTCAATAATACAGGCTGAACAAAATACTAACCTACTCTCTTTTAATTAAATCCTTAATTAATCCACAGATTAAGATTGTAGGATCTGCATAAAATTAAATACTGTTCTTGTACATTCTTATTGTTCGAGTTTAAAAATTATTAAGTATCAAAATCATGAAGGTGGCGTAAATGCACAACATCGCACCTCACTGCTGGCTTCCCTACTGCCGTGCCCAATTCACATAACGTGTTGCAATGATTCTTTAATCATCCCAATGAAACACAGAGCTAGGAAATATTCGTACTATAGTTGTGCCCTTGTAATATGCTGAAAGAAACAACTGGCCTCAGTAAAAGATGGCGAAAAAAATTTATGAGATTTGGACTACATAGAAACCGGAATAACAGCAAATACTGTTAAACTGGATCTTAATACCTTCGTTGTTAAAACCTAAAGTAGGCTTAAAATGTCTCGGGAGCCCAATGACGAGTTTTATTATGACTTTCAGAAATTGAGTTCCTGCAGTTCCAGCAGCTCTCCATGCAATGTAACTCTGGCTACGTGCCGGCTACAAGCAGTTCCAAACTGGAGTCATAAAACCTGTTTCTATAATGCATACATATCTAACCATGCAGAATTATTACAGTTATTACCGTTATTTTGTTAAATTTGTGCGAATAACTCATTAAGTACATGTAATGTATAAGCTAATTTTGTCGGACATAACATAAAAGTTTTACTGCTGCTATGTTTTTAATTACCGACTCAACAACAGTACTATAACTGGTCTGTCTCCATAGGAATTTTCACATGATCAGGCGACATGATTTGTTACATTCCCACGATCCAGCGTACAGCCAAAAAATATTCACGTAATCCCTGGATTATTTTCCATCATACAATATTACTGCGCCAATAACAGTGACATGTAAACGTATACATTTTTGACAATGATTTTACGTGAATAATATCACCAAAATTTACAAGGATATTTGCATTGTCACCAATAATCAACACCAACACCAAGTTTCAGAAGCTGACGCTGACGAAATGTACAGTCGGTGTTGATTATTGGTGACAATGCAAAGCGTCCTTTTGAATGTTGGTGATATGAAAACTGTTGCATTCTTTTAAAGATCTATCGACATACATAATTTCAGTACCCCACAACAAGCCGTGTTGGTGTCGCTGCACCTTAGACGTTAATCTTCTTATTGGACACAATTTTTTTGAAATAGGAATTGAGAATCTGGTGTTTATTGGACCGTGCATCATTGTGGTAACTGAATAACAAAGAACCAACTAGACGCCACTTATTATTTTATTGTACTTCTTATAGGCTCAACAGGTTTCGGACATTACTATGCCCATCATCAGGAGCACGCGACTATAATGTTGATTACCACATTGGTCGTTTCGTTCTTGGTTTGCTGTATGTTGGAGGTTAGGTGCGGTTTGGCTAGAGTAGTGTCTGGGCTGCAGGCTAAAGCTCCCGATGATGGGCATAGTACCGCCCGAAACATGTTGAGCCTATAAGAAATACAATAAAATAATGTGGCATCTAGTTGGTTTTTTTATTCTTCAGGAATTGAGAAGTTTTGATGACATGAAATAGCCAAACGCACGTGCAAACTCTCTTTCGAAAGTCAGCTCTTCGAGACTTAACATTTTGAACATGCTGCTAGACTGACAAACTGACACACGCAAACAAACACACAGATAGCTTAATAGCCGCGTTAAGTCTACTTCTTTCCGTAAGAAAGGCAATTAGCTTAGCCAAGAAATTGAGCGGAGCACAGTCATTCTTGAGAAGCTAACAGTCCCTCAGCTAGTGAAGGAATTCTTTACATTTTATGAAACCAAACTGTTAACTACAGTATTCACAAGAAGCCACGATTTATCTCTGCCTTAAAACATATAATATTTATTTATTGCAAATGGGTTGTCACCCGGTGGCAGTGGTTATTTTACATGTATACAAAATATGAATTTGGTTACTACTAAGTTTAAGTCGGGAGGGCTAAATGAGAAGAATGTAGTGGCAACTTGGAATCTTGGGAACCATCTCAGCATTTGCTTATAGACTCAGGGAAACCAACAAAACCCTGTATCTAGGTGGCCGGTCGCAGGACCTTCCGAATTCTAACTTCTAGCCAGCAGTCCGACATCTAAAGTAAAAACATCAATGCATACATAGTACAACAAATACACGTAAGATGACAACAATACACACAAGACAACTATAACAATGGCAAGACAACTACAAGATCAACCCAGTCTACACCCACATATCTTACAGATCCAATTTAGTATTATCCTACCATCTAAGACTACGTTTTCAAAAGCAATGAAATCTAATCTGAAGGTTTAAGTGTGTCTATAAATAATATCCTCGTTTAGAATTAAACTTTAAAAGTGTGTGCAGTTCAAAAGTACGTTATTGTCTTTCCAGCAGTATGAAAAGATAACTGATATCAATATTTCAGTAAAATACTTTGTAAAATTACAATATTTTGTCGTATGAGACAATGCGTTTTACAGACTCAAAACTGATGCAATTTTATACTAATGTGTGCTATTAGAGCCGGGATTATAACTCTGGAATAACGCAGCACGACAAATGACGGAATAAGCTCAGTACAATAAAATCCAAGATCAGAATTCCGTTCCCATTGTTTTCTGGATTCCGTCGAATGAACCTTTAAGATAATGGCTTTCCTTTATTCACACCGACTCTAAAAGTAACAGACTTCAAAATACTGTTTAAAAATAAGTACAAATTATACCTTGGTTTCTATAAGAAAATTACACCATTCACAAAGCAAGAATAAGAAGCATGTAGGTAATAATATCAATAAGAATTGTTGTGGGTAAAGATGACATTCTGCAATACATTTAAATTCCAACATATATTGCCACAAAAAGTACACAAAGAAACTGGTCAGCATTAGCAAAAAAGAGAAAATGAAAGGCTGGGAAGAGAAAGCCAGACCTGAAAGTCAAGTCACCGAATTTAATTGTATTAGTGCCATAAATCGCATATCCTGTAGCTTAGGTATGAGAAGACATTGAGTGAACAGGTAGGAAAGAATCCCACATAGTGATCGAGAAAACAGGTTTTTTTTTTGCTTCCCAGTTCGTCTGAGCTGCTCCTTCAGGCCGGTTCCGGGTACCAACAGCCTGACTAAGCTACCATAACTGCATAACGCAGGATGCCTAATCGTATTACGAAGGTGCTACACTGAAATTCTTGTTCACGATTCTGCTTTGGTTGAAGCATTTAAAGTAGATAATTGACCTTGATATTGATCTAGATCTTCTACTGCTGAAACGGGGCTAAAGACAGCACTCCTGACACTGAAGGATAAAATAATCAATTAAAACCCTTTATAGATAGCGTAGAATATATCTAGAGAAACACATCATCATTATCATCATCATCATCATCATTGGCTCGACAGCCCTTGGTGGGCCCTGGCCTTCTTTAGAAGCTTTACCCATTCGTCTCCGTCGAGGGCGAACTTCTTCCAATTCTTGACCTCTAATGTTCTCATATCTTGCTGGTTTTTACATCCTTATATTTCGTAACAATGCTTTTAACAGAGGTGGTGTTGTCAGCCCAACGCCCAAACCCTAACAATTTTGGAGGACCGATGTTTTTCTGTCGGGGTTGTCTACCTTAGCTGGCCAGCCCTGACTAAAGCGTTAGGGACTCGCTTTGCGTTTCTACATGTCTTAGTCGTCAAAGACGTTGCCCAGGAGCTATGACATGGACATGCATTTATGGGACTTGGTAGGAATGAATGGCGTTTCCCGAGTTTTTTGGAGAAACACAGCAAGAATAATTTGTCTATTTATAGCACTAATTTCATACATAACAAATTCTAGTGACATCTGGTGCTAACAGTATAAATTAGAAACAGTTCAGAAAATTTAATTTCATTATACCTAGTTTCAAGTCCTGTTTAGCCTCTTTGCCTCCTGTTCCTGGTACATGTTACTACAAGGACACCGAACGAAGCAGATGCTTAGAGTAGAATTACAAAGAGGTGCATTCATAATTATTGTCAGAACACAATTTTGTATATCTTAGTAATTAACCAACTTGATGCACAAAATTTTGTTTTACAATAAGTTTATTTCATGCCTCTACATGTTTCGAACCCATGCACTCCTCATCAGGAGGTCAAAATCGTATTATACAGCCTCTGGTATCATCACACTGAAAAAAGTGAGTGGTCTAAAATTACTAAAATACGTACATTCTATGAATATAAGCACCTAGCAGTAAATGTTTTGTGGGTGTGATTACTGTGTATTATTTGCTATAAATGTGTTATGTCTTGTAGAGGTTATGTTTATCCAGTTATTAAACTTATTAGAAAGGTACTATGTCTATTTACGTTTACGTTTGTTGAGTCTATCTAGTCACAAAATCGTATAAATTGCTGATTAGTTGTTGTATGTAAAGGTTATGTTTTTCCAGTTGTTAGAATTTTTAAAAATTCGATGTCTATTTATATTACCTATCTAAAATTTGTGTTTATCCAGTTATTAAGATTGTGCAGTATCTATTTACTTTACATTAATTGTTGAATCTACAGAAAATGCAATTTTAACAATTCTAACAACCGGACAAACATTACCTTATACACACAAAAACTAATCAGCAATGTATACGATTTTATGACTAGATGGACTAAGCAAACATAAATGTAAATAGACATAGTATCTTTTTAATAAGTTTAATAAATGGATAAACATAACCTCTACACGACATAACATGTTTATAGTAAGTAATACACAGTAATTACACCCACAAAAAATTCACACAAAAAAAATTTTACTATGTCCTTATATTCATAGAATGTACGTATTTTAGTAATTTTAGACCACTCACTTGTTTCAGTGAGAAGATACCAGAGGCTGTATAATACAATTTTGACCTCCTGATGATGAGCACATGTGCTCGAAACATGTAGAGGCATAAAATAAACTTATTGTAAAACAAAATTTTGTGCATCAAATTGCTTAATTACTAAGAAAAATATACTGAAATGCACGGTCAGCAAAACATCACAATTTTGTCTGTTGATTGAAGACTTCTGCTAGCAACTGTACTATATTTTTCATGAGACCATATACGAAAACTAGGGGTACGCGATGGTGTAGTTGGTTGAGGCACTGCACTACAAGTTAGGGTTCGATTCTCGATGGTTTCATTGGAATTCTTCATTGACAATCTTTCCGGCCGCACTAGGGCCCTGGGGTTGACTCAGCCCCCAACAGAAATGAGTACCAGAAATATTTCCTGGGGGTAAAGGCGACCGGTGCGTAGGGCTGACATGTTTACCACCTTTATGTTCCGAGTGTCTTGAAACCTGGAAGCCTCAAATTCGTGGAAGCTTTAGGACCTGTCCAGGCCTGTAATGTGATTGCTTTACCTTATATAACAGCACTATAGTTTTGTTAAGACACATTTAATTCTGCTATTTGGTCTATCTTTAGGGCAAAGGAAATTTGCTTGGAACAAATTTCATCAGTGTATGGATAGTTAATCCTGAAAATTAACTAAGGCAATTAGCCTTTTATAAATAACAAATTATTACCTTAAAGCGGGATATAATATAAATATAATATAAAAATGATGATTGAGGAATAAGAGCAGTCAAGAGAAGCCGAAATATTTTGCAAGGAATTATATGGTAAATTACATCAAATACAGCTGTGACTGCCCGCTCTCATTTCTCCAATGCCCTAATAAATGTATTCATTACAAATCATTTAAACTCATCAGTGTTACACAGACATCCTCCCCAATAACTTCATGCAGTGCATAAATCTCTTAACTTTAAACCAGCTTAATCATGACCGGTGCAGTGCAGAAACGGCACTGATAAACAAATGGAGTTAGTTTTATGACGTGAAGACGAAGGAGTGGTTTCTACGTTCCCCGCAAAACAAACAATTTTTAAATAAACTTTTGGCTCGACGACTGTACGTCTGCTGACCGTCCTTATAGCTAAGATAAAAGTAAAGTAATTCCTGTACACGCCATGAGGGCGTAGAGCGGGAGTAGACTTATAGTTCCATGTACTCTTAATCTTGGCAATAGAAACAAGTATGTAGTCAACATCACCCCTCGGCCGATTTTCTACACACTAACCATCGAATATGAAGTTGGGTAGACATCAGATACTTACTCCATGGTGAAGAGTTCTTCTTGAGAAGCTAACTGGTTTGCAGCTAGTCAAGAAATTCCCCGCATTTCACGGAACCCGAAGGTTCATTACCGCACTCACAAGCGCCCGCCACCTGTCTCTATCCTGGGCCCGCCCAATCTACAGAACAGAAAACCCCCGGATCGTGCAAAGAATCGAACCACGGTTCGTCAAGCCTGTAGCTAAGTCACAATAGCGATTATGATCTTCCGGTTCCTACCTATATAACTAACATGTAAGAATATTACAACATTCCTTCTAATTCCCTTTCGTACACGTCAGTAATTACACAACACAGTACCTATTTCTGAACCTGTAACGATTCTGTCTACACAGTACCGAAAGACAAACCTTCACTTACAACGAAAGGCCGTACCTATTTCTAAACCTGTAACGATTTTCTCTTCACAAGAACGAAAGACAAACCTTCACTTACCGTAACAGGACAAAGTGTATGACCAATAATTTGATGCAAATTTCATTTGCGAACTGTCTATCAACTTTTCACTCCTAGTTCCTCAACGGTAATAGTAGCAATCTTCATTTTAACTATCACTTATCAGTGCTAATAAAAATAATTTCCCATTAAATTTACCTCGAATACACTCAGTGTTGTTCTTGTCTCTAATTCAAAAATAAATTGTCTACTAGAACCTTTGTTGTTTTGGAATGTTACGCGCGGGATATTAGTAGTTGTTTATCGATGTTTCGGGACAGAATATCGATCCCTTCTTTCAAAGTTCAGGCAGTCCAAGAAGACTTGGAATGATTGACCCTGTCCAAGAATAAGTGAAATGTTTGAATCTTGAAAGAAAGTACAGACAAGCTGTCCCGAAACTTCGGTAAATAATTAGCAAGACACGCCGAGTAACTACCCAGAAGATCGAAGCCATCAACTCTCAACTACACCGCGGTGGAAGGCTGAAATCTTGCAATTTTTGAACCGCGTAAGCCTGATATCTTTATTGTCTTAACGAAACTGTGCACAAAATTTGAGGTTACCTACTTGACTCCAACGACCGCGAGTAACCGGAAGACCAGAAACGCGAGGAAGGTCAGAAAATAATTAGCGTGACCTTGTGACACCACCTTGATCATTCCTAATACACGCAACAAGATTACTCCTGTAGATTTGTGCAGTTTATAAACGTAAATTAGGCGTTTATTGACGTTCAGAAACTCTCTCATGATATAAAAACAATTTTGACATTCAAATAAGGTAGGCAGTGCATGTGTAACATAATTAACGACGCACTCGCGTAACCATCGTTACAATGCAAAGTAACAAAGCATTCTGTGTGTGTGTGTCGTTAAGCTACCCGTCACTGTCAAGTATACAAAAATATTGATTGTTGCACAACAATGTTTCTAGGAAAAATTAATATCGACAACAACAATACAACATAGTAGGTCTTCGCATAAAATGCCTGATGCTGCATTGAAACAAAAAAAATTCAATAATATAAACAGCCAACTAGACGCAACAATGACAATTTATTAATAACTTCGATCAACTCAACGTATTTCGGGCGATAGTTTCGCCCATCCTCAGGAGCACTAGACTGTGCTTACAGCTTGTGGTATAATGCACCGACGATGCTGCCTGCTGGTGACATATCACCAGCCTGCAGCATCGTCGGTGCATTATACCACAAGATGTAAAAAACACAGTCTAGTGCTCCTGAGGATGGGCGAAACTATCGCCCGAAATACGTTGAGTTGATCGAAGTTATTAATAAATTGTCATTGTTGTATCTAGTTAGTTGTTTATATTATTGTATCAATGACGCACGGTCACACAAACATCAAAAAGAAAATTCCTTGGCTCATGGGCTTCCATAGACGAACAATCTGGCTAAACAGATCGTAAATAAAACGTCGCTTAGATTCTCAGTTTTCGTAAGGCTTGCCGACAAGTATTTTACGGGATCAGACATAATTAATCAGTTATGAAGCAGTAAGTATGGAATATTACGAGTGTGTATGTTCATTACTGCGTTAGTTATCTAGCATACAAATAGCATGTTTTCTGTTCAGCGCTGTATTGTCATCTGTGGCCTGTCTGGCTCTACCACACGTTTCCACATTATCAAATAAACGGTAAGATTTTCGGGAAAAAAAATTTTTTGAACATAAAATGTATTTTGATTTTCTATACAAACCTCTTAAAATTTTCTCATTGCAGGAAGAATTGAGCGAGCTATTATCATAACTGAACATAGGTCTTCACGCAAAGTAGGTAAATTTAAAGCAGTTCTTGTACACGCAGAGACAGGCCTTGACGGTTCCAGGAGGTTAAGATTCTCACATTTCAAGACAACTGACACATGAAGTTGGTAAGGTTGTCAGACCTACACACAGACTGCCTTTACTCCTCAGGAAATATTCCTGGAACTCATTTCTGTTTGTGGGCCGGGTTGCTCAGTCGGTATTGCGACTGAGCTAGGGGCTGGACGGTCC
>Ga0136643_10011513_pt1 | contig 13122 bp, 6 predicted proteins | sample TergutLab28metaG_FD_96883 | JGI IMG/M metagenome (GOLD analysis project Ga0136643, IMG submission 96883) | Labiotermes labralis P1 segment gut microbial communities from Petit-Saut dam, French Guiana - Lab288 P1 (version 3) (version 3) | ecosystem: Host-associated > Arthropoda: Insects >...
AAACTACCCTGTTAAACCCCCCAAAAAGGAAAGGGTTCTATTTACACTTTGGGAGAACCCTTGTCCGGGTAATTTTAAAGCCCCAAAAAAAAACCAAAACCCCAATTTTTCCCCGCGGCCCCCCCCCCCCCCAATAAAAGCAGCATTCATTCAACAATAATTAAAACAATTACTAAATAGCATTTTTGGAGCAGAAACCATATCAGTGTATGCAGCACAGCTGTTAATGCTTACACTCCAATGCAGTTCCACTGTGTGGACGTAAAGAAGTCACAATTAAATGTAAGCTAGGAAAATCAGTTACTGCTATTAAGTCTGACTTCGCTCTTTATGGCACAAGTTCTTCGTTAACAGTCAATAATTATTCAGCCCGTGTGTGTTTTCTCTATTTTCAATGAATTCGTATTCCTGCAGTATGCCTATTAAAACAACTCTGTCTAATCTGCTGCTACAATGCCCAGGGCAGAGATCTGAAACACAGGCCCTGCAAGTTGTACATGGATCACCACTTTATTTTACACAGCTCTCTCACTAATCTTGTTTCAGTCGTAGTCCAGCTCGGTGCTGAACAATTGTTTTAGTTTAAAATGTTTTTCATCATAGGCCTGAAGGCTCACAAAGGTTTTCTATCCCCGGATGGTAACATACATGTCAGTGGAAATAACACCGCTACTACTTGGAAGTGTCTAATCCCCGTTGTGTGTGTGAAAACTGGTAAAGGGTATGTACACAAACACAACTGTGTCAATTAAGATTAATTGACACAGTTGTGTTTGTGTACATACCCTTTCCAGTTAACACCGGTACTAGTTTTTAAATTCAGTCATTACAATACATTTTTATTTTGTTATTCGAAGTGTTACGTATACTTAACCCTTAAATGACCAGGTTGGTATCTTTATCGCTGCAGCGTTCATTTTGTAGTTTATTTCAGTGACACACCTACAAATGCACATATATAGTCTTTATAATCTAAAATTTACATTAAAACACTTACTTACTTAAATAAACAACAAAATGCAAGGTGCAACGATAAAGATAGTGCCCAACAAGCAAAACTAAGCAACAACTATACGAACACCAGGCTAAAGTAATTAAAGACAAATGCATCGCATTAATACAATGAAGTAAATAACTGAGTGTTTTAAACTGTAACTTTAGCAAGGAACAAAGTGTGCTCCCTCAGGATGATCGTGTGATTGAAAACATGTAGGAGCGTTTTAAGTGTTTTAATGTAAATTTTTAGATTACAAATGACTATATATGTGCATTTGTTGGTGTGTTACTGAAATAGACCAGGTTGGTATTTAAATTTTAGCACATAGTTTATGAAAAACATATTACTTGAACTGAAGAAGATGCAACAAACTGCATTGTGTAGACTATAAATCAGATGACACAGCATGTTCTAAAAACCAGTAAATTTCCTTGTTGCCTAAATATGTCAAGCAAATTTCTATGGGTGTTTTTAACATTTGTTCACATATGCGAACATAAGTCATTCAAAGGTTAATGGCATGTTTAATGGTAATGAAAACACTTACTCCCTTTATTACTTACAAAGGCATGCAGCCCACCTTAGACTTCAAAAGAGTTCATTTGGCCCACACACCAATTGGGTTTGAGACCCTCAGCAGCAATATGGGCTAAATGAATGAAGTGTCAGGGTTTAATAAAATATCTTAAGTCGTGGTTTAATTTCTAGCACTGGCAAAAGACTCTTCTCTTACACAGAACAAACACACTGCATTCATGAACCATTCAGCATCCCATTTAAGGGTAATGAGGGATTGCTCAGGGATTAGAGCATGAAGGTATCTACTCACCTCCATCTGGTATCAAGATCATGAATTTGTGGAGCTATACCTCCACTTCCCCATATGCCATTTAGTTAAACACATTACGACTCTAACCTAACCCAACTGCCCACCTGTACACATATATTTCTACAAATGCTCATTAATCTTAAAACATGATATTGTAGGGGGGGGGGCCTGTCACACCATTTCAGTGTTAATACAGCTCATACAATTTTCATGTTCACTGTATACAACAAGGTATGTGCTTCTGTGTACACGAACATTCAAAGCCATATTCTCTGCACACATAAAATTCCTATTATGCTCAACTGTAGCAGTGTTGCTAAGATATAGAGAAACTGCTACATATTTGGAGGACAAGATTTGCAGATGAGTTAATGTACTGTAATCGCTACGCTATGTGTACATTTCATAACTGATCATCATGTTCACAACAAATCAACACAGGACCTTACACAAGACAGTCTGGTCAGGCAGTAAGTAGTACATATTTTGAGTGTGTTTGTAGCGTTAGTCAACCAGCATGCCATGCAATACTGTGATCCATGGCCTGTCTGATTCCACCATATTTTTCCACATTATCTCATAACTGGCATGATTTTTCACAAAAAAGTTATTCAATATAAGAGGTGTGTCTTGATTTTCTGTATAACTTTTATCTCAAATATTGTGACTTTTTAAGCGAAGTACCTGTTTTTAAGTGAAATACCTGTTTTTTGGTCATATTTTAATAAAAACTGAATTTTCTCAACGAATTTTTGAAAAGTACTCAAATATCTAATTTTATGAAAATCCATCCAGTGGGAGCCGGGTCATTCCAAGCAGACAGAGGGACATGACAAAGCTAAGAGTTGATTTTTGCAACTTTGCAAACACGCCTAAAAATGAGTACAGCTATCCCTCTTACTCCTCTATGCCTACCATGGCATGTTACATGGGGACCTTTACATTTATATGGTAATGTTTCTGGATTGCAAACATGAAATACCAGGTTTGAATCTTGACCAATACAGCTAATATTCTAAATTTCTTCCGTGTTCCTTCTCAGCTCCGACGGGAGAGTGCCAAGACAGAGCCTTGATATAGGCCACCAGCACCTCTGCCCCAGGCGTAACTAATTCAATATTATTCAACACTAAATAATCACTGCAGAGACACAGTTCTGTTACACCACACAATATACTTGCATCTATTACTTCATCCACAAAAGAATTTTATTAACAAGCAGTAATACTGCTGACCTGTATCCTGGAGATGCTTAGCTGCTATATCAACCATTCTCATACAGCAAATAACAAGTTAATGCAGTCAACACTTCTATTTTCATATTAATATTATTAACAATCCACCTAACACAGCATTAAGATGACAGTTGTAACGAACAATCTTTTCTGCAGGAATAGAAGTTCTGAGTGATAAGCACCATCCTTTTAAACACCTACACCTCAATGATGACCCCCACAGTCAAAACATATTGAGTTTTATAAAAAAACAAATATTTTTTTTATATTAAAAATGTTGCACTTACTGCACTATCATTGTTATTTAATTTTCAAAATACAGCAGGATGTCTTCCATTATGAATATCCTGACAAGAGGTTTTTTATTAATTTTTTCAGTCTCTAAGGGTAAATGTTACAAGAGTACCTCAAATTAAGTCCAGATAACTTCCTTCAATATCATTTCTAATTCATTATTTAATATCATCCCATCATTTCACACTATACTTAAACCTCAGTTACAGACAGACTTGTTAAATAAACCATACCTAAAAAATAGGACTTCATGAAATGTATTTTTTTGGTCTCAACAGAGAAGCCACTAAGTACACTCTAGACAAGTGTGCGAAGATGAATTCGACTATTTATGGGAAATTATTGTTTTTATATATAAAAGAGTAAACAAGCCTAATAACTGCTCTGTGGTACAGAAACTTATATCAATCATTTCAGCTGTTAGAAAAATCACTCCATTACTATAAAACCATGGGCTACTTAACATGGTCAAGGCAAAGCACTGACTACCCACCACTACCCAGTAACAAGGTCAAGAATGAGTACAGCTATACCTTTACTCCCTCCACTGTGCCCTCACTGTAGGTTATGGAGTTATGAATGTGAAGTTGCTGTGATGTCAGTTATCTGGCACCAATAATAAACAAAATTGCTATTAATGATACACTACTTTGCTTATGATTATGTGCATTTTGCATATTGCATACGTAAAATGCATATTTTAACATTTTTTCAGCAAAAGTACATTGTTTGCAATCAGTTGAGATAATACATGTATATTTCATAATTTATAGGCTGTTTTGAACAGAAAGGATTGGCACCAAGTGAAAGTTTACATGTATTTTCAAAAATTCATAATGTTTTGAATGCAATCAAAATAAACTGTTTCAAAGAAACAATTCATTCAGTGCTGTCAAAAATTGCTGGCCACTGCCAGTCCTAAAAATCTGTAAAGTGTTTGTGAATCTGTGAGTGACCAGTGTACACAACATCTTACACTTACAAACTCTTTCAAAATAAAATATGCCCCTGTAGTTTCATGTGAGGTTGACAAGAATTTTCTCAGAATGGGCAGAAATTGTTTCAGAACTTAATGCTACACACAGTGATTAAATGTGACAGTTAATTAATTACATCTATGTACGCTATCCTAAACTATGCTATTCTAATTTTTGTAATCACATATTTTTTACCATAATAATTTTAATATGATCACTGGTATATGCACTGGATACTATAACTGGAATTAAATTGTAGACAAAATAAATGAATGGACAAATTTCTGTGTGTGTGTGTGTTTAATGCATATTTCCCTGTCTGTAACACATATTTCAAAAGTCTGATTGCACAATTTTACGCATATTTTGGGATCTTTTAGTGCACACAATTCTGAAGCCCAGAAATAACAGCAAAGGGTATGCAAACAATTTTTCCTCACCTTGCCCTTTATGACACTCGAGGACAGGCAATTTCCCTCCTTTACTGGATCCTTGTCGTTTCATCATCTTTGAGACAAATTTTCGGCATGACTCACAGCTGAAGATCCCAAACTTACGAGCCTGTTTGACAAACCTGTAGAACCTCACGGCACCACATACTCCACAGACCACTGTCCCTGGCAAAGACGGGTTACCTGTAACATAAAGCTTAGTGCCAATTTTCCAACTTCATTGCTCAACCATAACTTGTTATATACAGTTTACCAGGCTTCGATTAGTCTCACACTAATTATTCTATTTGAGTTACTCCACACAAGTCCTGTGATAGTACAATATACACCACACACCCTGATTCTACACCCAACATTCACATTAGCTCAACACAATTCATGAACACCCACTTTTCTCCTGATAAGAAGTTATCAACATTATTTCCTTTAGACACTTCTATTGGTAAACAAAAACTAGCATAAACTGTATTACATACATAAGTAAGTGTGCATAAACAACATAAGAAACATACACATAATTTTAGTCGAAAAGCTGAATGATGAGGCCACCTGGGAGACCAAGACACAGACAAGAAGATAATATCAACATGGGACTTCAGTACTTCAGAATTGTAGAATGGATTCAAATTATTCAGGAGAAGGTTCTACTGTGGGTGCTTGTGACCATGCAGTCTATGATGCAAACAGTTTTCTACTGTTCAGACCCTACGAATGTGGTTTCAAAACCCTACCCCAGGTATAGATGCAAGTTTTTCATTTACACATGCCAAAACATTAAACCATCCAGCCTGAATGTGCTGCATTTTGTGCACAGTACGCCATTATCAGACTGCGGCTTGCCAAAGAGCAAGAAGAAAATATGCGTATGAAGGTCCAAGAGTAATGCAGTTGAAGTTGGCATATTTTACTGTACTGTGTAAATGAAAACTGTGTGTGTGTGTGTGTGTATGAAATAGTGGCCACTATTTGAGCCAAAGCACCTATACACTTACCAGCTATCACACAAGCTGTTTCATTAACACCCAACATCACCCTAATATAACATAAACTTCTACCATAAAACAGCCATCTACATATGGCTAAAAATTTTTGTCTTAATATCTGTAGCACAAGATGTCAGTGAAAAGAACTACTGTGAAGACAAGTCCATGTGAAAGAAATACAATTAACCGGTCACCATTTGTAAAAGTATTTTGTATATGCAAAAAAGTAGCATCACTTTTCCCTAACATTTAAGTGTTAGAAATTCTTCATTAACAATCCTAAGATTGTTTATTTCTTGAGCAGAAACAATAGTTCCGAGCAAACACGCTAATATAATCATAACATGTATATATATATATAATTATTTGTGCCCCGTTGTAACTCAACATCATACTGCAGGCATCAATTTATAGCTGCCAGAAGAAACACATAAGCCCAGGCCAAATAATCCCAGTTTACCATTCAGCATTTATGCTATACTGGTAACCCTGAATCAACAGCCATAAAAAGTTCAAAACACTAAAATCAATGATGCACTTATTATACATTAATGACAAATATATCTAAATTGGTGTCCATTTACACTGCATACCCACCAGAATTTAAATTAACAGAAAATGGACCATCAACTCCTGGTGATGATTGAGTATTCAGCTTCAGGCGTGCCTTGCGAAGAATAACCCTGCCACTGGTGAGTTTAGAGCCAGTCCAGTAAGAGCTGCTCTCTGATTTCACTTCACTGTTTGTAGGTGCTAACAGTCTTCTACACTCACTACTCTCTGTTGTAACTGAATGAGACTCCTTATCTGAAACACTGTGATTGCTCCTGGTTGAATCAGAGCTGGTAGCATCGGCTCTCTTCGAAGAAAACCTGTTAGTACCTGCTCCAAACACATTTAATTCACGGAGTTTCAATTGCACCTTATATGATGGTTTCCATCGACGTTTTCCTTCCACAATAAGTGAGTTTTCGTGGGAAGAATTATGCGGGGAAAGACTTCTATTGCTACAATCACTGGAGTTGTAACCAAATAAAGTTTCAGTCTTTTCACAATTCACACCACTTTTCTCAACCTCTTCTAGAACATTCTCATCTGTTACTGAAACATCTCTTTTACTTTCTGGAAGTTCAAGAGGATTCTTAAGTGGATTTAGGATTAACCTTGGTTTCTTGAGCTGTACTACACTGGGACACCGGCTAACACTCACATCACTTAAAACTTCTTCTGCCTCAATGAAACGTTTATTAGGCTTAATAACACGTGATGAGTGGATACTTCGTGATGGAAGAACAAATTTTCGAATGGCGCCACTTCCTTTTTCTTGCTGAGAACTATCTACAGTTGCAACTGATCCAAAACTGGAGGACTTCTTGGCTTTCTGCAGAAGTTTCTTTGCTGCTTTATTTTTTAAATGACTTGGTGTCAATGGTGGACTTCTTGAGGTTAATTTTTTTGGTAATGTACGGTCTCTATTTGAGTTACGTTTGCCACCACCATCAAAATTATGCTGTACACGAGTACCACTTTTAATAACCTCCTGCTGTGATGGGCTACATGCTACACTGAAAGTTGTACGGGAAAATTCTTGTTCAAAAGTTTCTTTTAGTGAAATATGAAGTCCATTTGCTTCATACTCAGATATAAGTTCCCGCTGTTGCTTCTTTGCATACACCACAGCTGCTCTTGCTTCTTGTGCTGAGAAGCCATGGAATTCTGCTACCTGTACAAAAACGTAATCATGTACATAAATTAGTACTCATTCATCTCAACATATTAGGTGTTGGTCTTACACAAAGTATATTTCTACAACATGCATGACATTTCAATTCTTACAGATTAAACGTTGTTATAACGAAATACTGCATACAACGCCAAAATCACTACAGCGACAATTTGCAATTAAGGTATTTTAATTGCCAACACACACGAATCGCACAGAAATAACGACAACATTAATTAAAACCTTTGCAACATTATAGCTTCATGCCAAACTAGCTTAGGCCTACCTGTTCACTACCAAAAGCTTCATTGAAAACAGTAAGACCGAAATAAATATTCTCAGCGGCTTTGACCGAATCATTTTCTTGGAATGGAGAACACTTTGACGCTTTAATCCTTTTCTTATTTACAATTTTAGAAGGTTTTCCAGGAAATTTTCCCATGTTCATTCACTTTCATCCACTACTATGCCCACTGTGTTTCCATTATTGCATAAACTCGCATCAATCAACAAAACAGCGCGGTGTTCCTAATTTTCTACGCCAAGCGAGGCATTCAGCTGGCAGGAAGATCTTAGCAGAATGACAGCCAATCGATGAATACCGTTTTCGCGGTAATTTTTTGAAGTGCCCAGTGCCAATCACAATGAATGGACTTAAAATCAGTAAAAACAAGGTTGTTCGTGGATAACAATATTTATTGGATTAAAATTATTCTTACACAGAAAATAATACCCAAAATATTAAAATTTTACGGAAAAAATCAAACAATACAGATGCAACGAATTCGTTACATTACAAAGTCGGCCATATTACAGCTTCGTTTCAATGATATTATCTTTGACGCTATACTCTGTGGTGTAATTGAGTCGGTCAGGACCTGATCCATGGTCAGTAGTAGCAAAGGGGAAGGTAGGGTGCAATAAGTTACGTGTGGTCTAGGGTGAATGTATTTCTTAGAGGACCTTGGAATTTTAAATTTCAGTAGCAGCATAAATATAGTATCAGGATTTTCGAGTTGCTGCGTTCATATTTTATAAGTAAGCGTATTGCGGGATGTGGAGTGTACAGCACGTTACATCCTAGCATGCATTGCTCAGAAAATGAATTAATGCTCGAGCGCGATATGCCTGTGTATTGCTAAGGAATCGGCAGGCGTCCGTGTGTCGAATGGGTACACAGATTGTAAGATTTTGAAGCTGTTGATCACCCGGATACTTAACAGGCGGCGGATGAATGTAACGCTTTTTGCGATGAGAGCTCGTAGTGGTGTTAGGTCAGGATTGCAAACTGGAAGTTCGTTTGGAGAAATAAAAATGCTCTGCTGGTATCTCGCCGTCTCTTGCTCCTCGGGCAGGGTAATTCCCTACTTCCTCTAAGTGACATGGGTTCCATAGATCAAGTTACAGGTGGTGTTAGGTCAGGATTGCAAACTGGCATTTCGTTTGGAGAAATTAAAATGCTCTGCTGGTATCTCGCCGTCTCTTACTGCTCGGGCAGGGTAATTCCCTACTTCCTCTACATGATATGGGTTCCATAGATCAAGTTACAGGTTTTCATTATCAGGTAATTCGTGTAAAAAGAAAACAGGGATATGTAAGTTCACACATCATGATTTTACAATTCTGGTTTTTTAAAGAATGTAACTCCCCCCACATGGTGAGGGTTGGCTGTCATGCAAACCAAAGTGACATTTTATGTAACTGTATAACAGCTTCTTGACAAAGATCTCCATGTGTTGATAGTAGGTACAGCTAAAACATGTTACAAGAATTTGTGATGTAAATAACATATTGCGGTTCTATTTCATGGAAACAAACGGCAAAATAAGTTTTTACAGATGCAACATAATGCTAAAATATACAAGTGAAATTCAAACTACAGACTCAGAGTCTTAACGAAGTGACGTGGGACGCCCACTTTACAGCCAGTCCTACTTCTTTCCTCAGTTTTCAGAAAAGTAGCACTATGAACACACACACACAACATTCATAGATGACAGACATCATTTTTGAATCCAACTCCTGAAATGAAATTCTAACTTTATACATCCAAGTATTATAACTGCAACTCTTCTTCAGTGAAGTCTGAATGAAAACCATAATGAACACACTGCCACTGCACTAGAAGGGTTGAAAATGCCATCCGTACATGCACTTCACATATTAACTAGCTGCACACCAAACCTGCAAACACAACAGGAAAACCAATATAGAAGAAACAGTAAAATTCTTCAGACACAAGTACTAAATCGTCCAAAAGGGGCATTTTGAAAAGATTAGTAGCAGGAGGCTTCAAAGTCACATACAAGCACAGCTTTTGCAAGAATTCTGTCACATACAGCACGAAGGCCACAATGTAACTGACAAATTCAAGAAACTGTGAAAATACAGACAGCTGCAATAACAAGAAACCTGTTAAAAAAAAAAATTCATGTTTAACTACATGTATTTTATATATGTTCCCTTGGTTACCCTGTAGATGCCCCAATGAGTCTCATTTGTCCCATATTCACCAGAGTTCATCTGTAATGCACTACCACATCTCTCAGATAGTAGGAAATAGAGGGCTGTATAACACATCCTTTATGAATACCAAGAAACTAGAACTTCTTAAGTGTTAGATCTGGCAAACAGAAGAGCCATGGAGTACGTGCATATCTAATCTACCTACCAAGCAGCAGTGTGTAGTGATAGGCACAGACCTTGGGATAGAAACGTGCTGTACAATCAAGGTACCACTACTGTGATAATGTACTGCCACATCAGGTAATTTTTCCAGCAACTAAGAGGTGGTAAAAAAAAAGTATACTGAGATGTGCTGTTATGAATATGGGAAAAATTGGACTACCAATGAGATACCTGCAAGGTAACCAAGAGTGCTTATATTCAGCACCTGTATATAAACTTAGAAGTCTTTCTTTATATTGTACAAGTGGTTTTATGTCACTGCAGTTGCCTGAATTTTCACAATATTTAATCACAAATGTAAGGAAGGTTTCGGCCCACTCTGTATACACACTGCCAGTTACCTTCATACCAACCTAAGCTTGTGTTAACTTTTACAGTTACCATTAATTTCATACATCCCATTTGCCTTCACAAAAATAACAGGTTTCAACTTATTCCAGATAATGACATGATTTGAAATACAGAAAAAGATACTGCCTTTTTTGGGACACTTTACAGCATGACTGAAATTGATAAATTTAATCAAAATTAAAAATAATCCATCACACCAGCCCAATACTGAGGACTGTACACACCCACACTCTTAACCAATTCATAACAAGGATAATTTCACTCATGGAGAGTATCTGGAGTGTGAAACTAACCACTCAGCTACATCTAGTGCCAAAGTTACGGTTGTGTGGAACTAACCCCACAAAGATGAGACACTTTTTTTTTTGTTATCCACCACAGATCATAATAAATTACAGACAAGGCTGTGGTACATTATTACAGGGTGACTGTGAAGTAAATACATCACATTCAATGCCTGTATCTCTTGAATGAACACTATATTGCAGTAGTTCATGCACCATTTTAAAGCACACATGGTGCCACTCATTGTCAGTCATTAATGCACACCCCAGAGTTTTGCACACTTCTGTAGCCTGGAAGACAATAGACTAAGCAATTTTCCTCAACATGTCAAGGAACAGCAGTGGAAGTACCTTAAATTTGTTTTTCCCAGTTCCTCAAGTGTTCTTGGTTTTCATCAGTAGACATCCACAAAATGTATTTCAGTAGTTTGCACTTTCATCATTTCATGTCAGCATGATCTCTGAAAATTCCATTCAGTGATCGTGATCCCCAAGGAATGCATAAATGCAATGGGGTTTAAGGTGACATCTGCTACTAAATGGCAGTGTACAAACTTTAAATTGGTGCAAAAATTGCAGCAACACAGCACTGTGTTTAGGAGAAACAGCCACTTAACATTATATATTTACTTACTGGTTTACTTTGCAAGCATCTTGTACATAAGTACAAGACAACCTTAAGACACTATTTGGGGACATCTTTCTTTCAGAGGTTTAAACCCTAAAAAGGGTTCTATGTGAACACCACTTCATGCTTAATGGACACTCATCTGAAGATCTGAAGGGCAGGTAAAGAGTCAATCTTGTAATAATATCAACTAAAATGGACCAAGCAAAATAAAATATCTGAAGCTAGTGTATTTAATACATGGATAACTCCACAAGTCACGGCAATTTTTTGGCCCAAAAATGTGGCAATGCAGAAAATGCACTATATATACTTGAAAGCATATGATATGCTTGTACCATCACATAGGAGTATATGGACTGCAGTGTATATGCACATTGTGCACAAACACTGTTGTGCTGTTGGCCTCATTTTGAAATGGAAGCCTTGTAAAACACAATGGCATTCGTATGCAAAAACAGCAATTCACCTTGGCACAACTGCAAGGGCACAATGTTGATGATAAATGGAAAGTGCATGGATGATGACAAGTGCTGGACTGTGATGGAATTAATTGAGCATAAACAGATTAATGCTCCAAATTTTATGACAGGACTTAGCAACATCCATCATCCAAAAAGCTGAAACCCATTTGGGCATATGATGTCTAAAGCATTCCCATATGTCATCCCATTCCACAAAGTGAATGCACAGAATCGAAAGTCACTGTTGCAGTACCTCTGACATCATGCAGTTAGGGAAAGCGTCCAGAACTGTTTGCAACTGCAACCATCCTGCATAAAAATGCTACAGCCCACTACACAGACACTGTCAAGAGTGTTTTATAATGGTAGGGTGTGTGAAGTGCTACAACTACCTCTGTATTCTCCTGACCTCAGTCCATGTGATAATGATCTACCAAACTGAAGCCACCATTCCTAGGGGAAAATTTTGCAGACAGGAAGGATATAAGAGCAGCTTGGCATTAGAGAGCACAGCATAGCACATTAGGTGATTCTGATACTGTTCGCCACCTTCCCCACCGTACATATCCTTGGGGACTACTGTGAATTTGTTAACAGTCCGTATGAGTAGTTTGTGTTGTACTCTACTTCCATGTTTACTATATGCCACAATAAAACCACAAATCAAAACAAACATGGTTTGGGTGTCTCCTTCCAGTCTTCTGTACATATACCCTCTCATCTGTTGGTTCCGTCTACAAGGGCAAAGACCCTCTGTCATCCAAGTCTTGATCAATCCACCCCCACACTAACCCGGCAAAAATGGAATGCTTCTCAATTACTTGTGTGTAAAAACCTGTATTTAGCATTTAGGAAACATACTGTATTGTATGGAAGCCAATAATGTAGACCACAGAAATAAACTTACAACTCCACAACACTTAGGATAGCCTAAACTTATGTGACACAGGTGAAACTTAATAGTGGCAAAAGCTACCAAATTATTCATATCATTTAGACACTAAAATGTTTTTAGGACTTATTGTGTTAATCTGTATCAAAATATACTTCACAAGTTCTTTGTGTGCTAAAACACTGAATAGGTTTCACAGCTTAGCTTCCTAAATTCACATCTCTAGGTGAGGAAGCAGAGCCTGAACAAGAAACTTATTGGATTTTCCAACCCAAACTAACCTCCCCCCCCCCACCCCCCCCCCCCTCCCCCTGCTACCGAACGA
>Ga0136643_10011514_pt1 | contig 13121 bp, 9 predicted proteins | sample TergutLab28metaG_FD_96883 | JGI IMG/M metagenome (GOLD analysis project Ga0136643, IMG submission 96883) | Labiotermes labralis P1 segment gut microbial communities from Petit-Saut dam, French Guiana - Lab288 P1 (version 3) (version 3) | ecosystem: Host-associated > Arthropoda: Insects >...
CCTTTGCGTTGTAGGATGCGAGCACTTCACAGTGCTCGCATCCTACAACGCAGCGCCCCACAACCGCTACCAACCACATCCAGCAGAACCAGCACAGTACACCATATGGAGTAACACACGGTCTTTGTTCTCCTGAAGATGGGCATAATGATGCCTGAAACATGTTGAGAAGAAGTTGATAATAAACATCTGATTGCTGCATCTTGTTGGTTTTCTCTCTCTTGACACTTGACTTTTGATGCTAGCTTACTCATATGGCATAAAGACACACACACACTAACCGGAAATAAATAATTAAAATTACTTTGAAATCGTCTCTTATATATAACAAAGATTGTTATTTCATGCACCAATTAACAGTTAGTTCATGCTTATGCAGATAGCCGGGAAGTCAACAATAGTGAAGGTGTACTTATGTGCTGAATGCATGAAGGATTTGTGATAAAGTCTAGTAATGTTCATGTGGTTTATATATATATATATATATATATATATATATATATATATATCGAATGACTTCAGACTTGTGGGAAAAATAATGTTTTGGATAAAAATCTTTCCTCGTTCTTCTATATAGTGTTTATTAATGCAATATTCTTTTACCTAAATGTATAGCGAAATACGTTGAATAAATACCCAGAGGTTAATAGAGGTGTCCATGTAAATTGTACCTTATGTTTTTTGTAACCAAAACGTAACTGGTCCCACCATTTTCATAGCATTCAGTATCCAATATACTACAAACACTTTCTTAAGAGGTTCTCGAATTTTCACGTGCTTTGCAGAAGGACAGATGTCCCGGCACGAATACGAACATACTTAAAATGCGAGTTTAACAATCATAGGTCCGTGCATCACTAATATACAGGGTATACACAAAAGAATGGTGCGGTTTCAAAAGTTAACAAGAAATGTATTTCTCACCTTACACAGGCACAACGTACACCGTCAGCAGCAGCAACTGTCCAAGTTTCTCATGCGCTACCAGCAGTGCGCTTCTCATGCTTACTGCGGGGCCGCGGGGCCAGTTTCCAAGATGGCGTCGCAGTAGGGAAAGGCTTTCTGTGTGCTCCGTTTTGAGGTGTCCAGATCTGTGATTACAGTGCACGAAACTCACGCTGTACTGTAATCTGCAAGCGCACTTCTGGTAGCGCATGAGAAACTTGGGCAGTTGCTGCTGCTGACGGTGTACGTTGTATCCGTGTAAGGTGAGAAATAAATTTCTTGTTAACTTTTGAAACCGCACCATTCTTTTGTGTATACCCTGTATTCGCAGAGTACAGCCAACAAGATGCAAAGTTTCACAATTTCTTTATTTCTGTAAGACGTTATACATGCTTCAGATGGTTTTTCCGTCCATCATCAGGAACTCAAAACTGCACATACAGCGTCAGGTATTTGTCAGACCAATACCTGACGCTGTGTGTGCAGTTTTGAGCTCCTGATGTTGGACGGACAAAACCGTCTGAAACATGTAGAGCGTCTTACAGAAATAAATAAATTGTGAAACTTTACATTTTGTTGGTTGTACTCTGCGAATTAAAATGCGAGGTCTGAGGGCTGCCTGTTTTACTCTGCTAATGTATACAGAATCGCATTTGACCATGTTGGCAACAACAAAATTAATAAAACTGGAGAGTAAGTATATAAGATTGTCCTCTAGTGGTATCATACCAAGTAACACGAACATCCGACTACTCGTACATAATAATTGTGGATAAAATGATAGCCTGACCGGTCGATGGATACGGAAACATTGGAAGCATGTGTTCTTTTACACCTAAGCTAAACTCTTTTGTTTTTAACTTTCTTTCGTATGTGACAGCTTGCTTGATTTTTTCTGTTTCCACAAAAAGTGATGTGGAAACACGAGAGTATTTTTGCATAACTTAAGGCGTCTGTAATATTTGTCTCATACCAATCAAACGTCGCATCGCGCGGAATTTTCGGGCACGTGCTGAGCATTGGCTGAATCCGTTCGGTTACGTAACGTGACTTTACCGTCTGAAGTCATATTGATTAAAACCACTGTCTTGCCAGTACAACTTGAAGGACACAACATTGTGCAGAAGAGCGAGCAAGTGTCGGAACGGTGGCCTCGCATAGCCGGCAACACTTTCAAACCAGCCGTTGACAGCTTAACAGGATTACGACAAACGCATTTTATATGTGTGTTCCCAAAGTAGTCCTAAATTATGATTATTTGTTTATGATGCTAATATAGTGTTTAGAAAATAGTAGTCTTGTACTGTAGTTTATTTTGTTGGATTCAAACTTTTCCGCGTTATGTCAAGTATTTCTCTATAAAAATGAGCGTTGAGCAGGTATAGCTCAGTCGATATAGTGACCAGTATATAGCCTGAAAGATCGAAGAAATCTCGGTTCAATTGCTGACAAGGTAAGGAGATTATCTGTTCTCCAAAACTTCGGAGCCGGCTGTGGTGTGCACTTGGCTTCCTGTTTAAGGGATACCACGGTTAAAACAGCCGAAGCTTGACACTGACCACTATCCTCTACCAACGCCGAAAATAAGAATGTGTCGACATTTGTATTTACTCCTCCGCCATATGCCTTTGTTTGGTGCGTAGGGACAACCTGGCACTTGGCAGTGTGTATGTTTTTGTATGTTTGTCCATAGCTTTAATTGTTTACCTTCTTGTGTTTTAACACTTTAATTGGCCGCGCTATTTATGCAAACTACGATAATGAAGGTCATCATCTCGGCATCTTCCCCACAATACTTGTTTCAGGATTTAATCTGTTTCTGAGCAAAGACAGTCATCATTCTACCAAGCACTGACATTTGACTGATTTTTCAAACGGAGGTTGGCGTGGTGTTTCAGAGTTTCGGAGCCTAGGTTTGTAGTTTGCTATTGGCTTTTGGGTTTGCGCCACGTTGTGCATTGAAGCTGTTCAAACTTTTCGACAGTGCACTGCACTCACATAGACTCTGAAAATCACAAACACAAAGGTACAGAAGCAATGAGACTGCTTCAGAGTAAGGTGCGGCTAAACACCGGAACGAACTTTTAGAAGCAGAATTATTTTTTTCGGTATTGAAAAGAAACCAACTAGCTGTCACTTTGTGTTATTCTTTATTCTCCTTTACAAGTTGCTCAACATGTTTCGGGTAACCATGTGCCCATCTTCAAGAGCTGACGACTGCGAAGTGTTATTACCACGTGTTGGTATTGTGCTGTGGCTGCGGGAAAGCTGTCAGAACCGGTTAGCAGGTTTTGTCCAATGAGGAGTTCGTAGCACAACGAACTCCTCAATGGACAAACAACCTGCTGACCGGTTCTGACAGCCTTCCCGCAGCCACGGCACAATACAAACATGTGGCGATAACACTACGCAGTCGTCAGCTCCTGAAGATGGGCACATGGTTGCCCGAAACATGTTGAGCCACTTTGTAAAGGAGAATAAAGGATAACACATAGTGACATCTAGTTGGTTTCTTTTCAATACTGAATTACGATGCACGGTCAACCACACATCAGATTTATTTTTCTCGGGTGTAGGAACCAAATTTCCTAAATATTATGGAGATTACTTTCGTGCATTTGAGATTTTCTTTCGTCTCTGAGTATTTGATGGTTATTTTGCACATTTATGTTTGGATTCTACTGATTAAGTTTGTAAAAATATTAAAACAAAATGAACTTTCCGTATATCAAAATTCAGTGACGTCATTGACGTACAGAAACCACGGCATTTAGTAAAGGAAAGGACGGCGAAAGGTAGTTAACTGTTGCTAGAAACAAGATTCACTTATAAGCAGAATCGGAACTGAGCTATTTTTTTTTCCACAAAACTTAAACGAAGCATGAGTGACAATAAATTACTAATAGACTTCAAAACACTTTATTATCCAACGGATGCACAAATATAAAATTCGTAGATGCAATTAGAATTATTATAAAATATTTAAAAATATTTAAAATTGCTCCAACATGTTTCGGATCACAAGGGATCCATCATCACGGAGCTTTATACAGTGCTTGGCTAAAATTACAGTAATGGTTCTATCTTGTCCGTTGATATGGATGTGGTCAGTGTTATGGCAGCATATATATGCAAATATGCTGCCATAACACCGACTACGTCCATGTCAACGGACACGATAGAACCATTACTGTAATTTTAGCCAAGCACTGTATAGAGCTCCGTGATGATGGGACCCTTGTGATCCGAAACATGTTGGAGCAATTTTAAATATTTTTAAATATTTTATAATAATTCTAATTGTATCTGCGAATTATATATTTGTGCATCTTTTGGATAGTAAAGTATTTTAATTGTCATCGATGCATGGTACAAACATGAAGATTACTAATAGATCTATAAAACTTGGTGTCTTTGCAGTAGGTAAGTAGATCTGAGGACTGTTCGAAACTCCTTATTCATTTAATACACTCTCTGAAATGTACACTACAGTATTACGAACTCTGACGTGATAGCGACGCTAGAAAATCTAGGAACGTGTACTCATGCTGGTTTTGTAAGAAAGTATCTTAGTGGAGTATGACGGAGTGATGCATGAAATTTGTATTCAACTTTCTCTTTTATGGCGATAATTAAAGAGCCATTAGAGTGCGTCGAGTGAAATGTGGCGCGAAAATGGCGAATGAACTTACCTACAATGTCTGAAAAAAATGTAGGTCAAAAGTCAACTATTAACGACGTGGAAACGTGCTAATTTTAGGCTAACTGGATGTACCTTAACGAATATAAAATCTGAACTTTAGTGAGATTTTTTTAAAGGAAAGATTAGTACCTCTGCTGCCACTACGACTGTTACTTATTACCATTACAGCTACTACTGCTACTACTAATCTACTACCGATAATCATAATTGTAATTTAACCTTTCAAAGTCCAGGGGTTTCGTTACGTACCAGTAGGCTTAAAATTAAAAAAAATTCTGCATGGTGCTCACTTTGCCTTGAGTGTTTTGTACGGATCTCAGAACATACAGCGACCTTTGCTGTATGCGTCATTAATTGATTGGTTTTTATAACAGTTGTGGAATGTGTTTACAGCGCGGTACGGACTGATTCCTTATATAAAGCAGATTACGTTGAATCTTTAAAAGCTTAATATTGAAAAAAATTAGCATCATAAAATTCCTTCTTCGATCAAGGTTCGATCGTGTCGCTATTTGTCCGACACGGATACGCATGAATAAAGTTAATATTCTATTGCCGAATTGTAAATTTATAGTACAAAAGTATGATATTCAAACAAGATTCACATAACTGAGAATCTGTGCGGCGTAATGTAGAAGGTATGAGTTCTGCCCTTATTTCTTTGCCAGTTAAACTTATAGTATATTAGACAATGATCGAAAATACTACCGCATTAACAGGTATATTGCCGTATTAAGTTCGTTCCTTATTACCAACGCATGATTGTTCATGGAGCAGACGGCAGACTGCGTGTAGTTATTCAGGCTAGCCATGTATATACTCAAACATCACTTGTGGATAACCGGTAAGGGTAATTTTCAGCAGTGGTGGGACTGAGGGTTCATAATTTCTTACCGTGAAAGATAAACACATTACCAAAGTTTTTCATGGACCTCAGACTGAAGTGGCGGGGGTTTGTTAGTGCAGTAGTGACGTATTCAGTTTCATAAATCGTGGATATTGTTTTCATAAACTGAACAGATAGAAGTTTGTGAAATGTAACTCCGGTGCCTGGATGGAGTGAGATATGTATTCTTTAACGTACGTTTGAATAAAAGATACGCGGATTCTTAAGGTTCTTAAAGGTAATCTCAGTAATTGATCAACTTAATGCACAAATTCTTGTTTTATAATAAGTTTATTATATTACTCTACATGTTTCGACCACTGTTGTGCTCGAAACATGTAGAGGAATACAATAAACTTATTATAAAACAAGAATTTGTGCATTGATTTGGTCAATTGCTAAGATTATACTGAGATGCACGGTCAGCAAAACATAAAAAAAATTTTAAATGATATTGCATTGCAGGTCAGGCGGTGTGTGTTAAACAGCGATAGTGCTTATGTTGAAGATGATTAATATTGATTTGGAGGAAATATTTTCCTCGTATTTTTGCATGAGGGAGAAACATCAACCAGCTACATGCAGTAAATAATTTTGTAAATTTTAATGAGAAAGTGATGCTCATCCGGGCATCTGTATGGAGACTATATGGGTAGAAAATTAGGGGTTTATAATTGCAGGTAGATCGCTCAAGTGTGAGATGTTGGTGCTGTAAATAGCGCAGGAATTACATAGACCCGAAATTAATTGATAGATTATATGAGCATCTTATGGCTGTCATCAATTTCTGCCCCCTCTCCACTCCCTCCTACCGCACTTTCTTACTTGTTTTTACTACGCGTCATAAACATTTGTGTGGTCAGATATACGTGTTAGCTTCAATATGTTCTCGGAGTCACTTTATTTCTGACAAAGACGAAACAGTACAATCATTTAAGCAACATTTCCTTCAAAACAGTCCCCTTCTGCAACTATACACTTCTGCCAGCGACTGTAAAGGTGTTGGAAACCTTCCTGGAAACCATTTTGTAAAAGCCTTTTCAGCTCTTCCGTCGCATTTTTATTGATGTCAGTAGCACCACAATAGCGCAGTCCCTTCAGTGCCGATTTCAGCCGGGGGAACAGGTAAAAATCAGCTGGAGACAGGTCATTGATGTCATTGTTAAGAAGTCTTTGACCAAAACCGACCGGTGTGCTGGAGCATTTTCGTGAAAAGTAAACTAACGGTTGATCCTCCATTTTTCGGGCTTTTCCTTCTCAGCGCATCCCTAAGGCGACGAAGGAAGTCATTGTACATTTCTTTATTCACAGCTTTACCTTCAGGGATGAATTCGTAAGGGGAAATGCTCTGGCAGGCAAATTTCCTATAAATTATACCGGAGAATTCTGGGAACTTTTCGAGGCTGCTACGTAGAACTGCTTATTTCGGTTCCATTCATTACATTAACATAATTTACCTAAAAATCTATGGGAAGGCCTAGCATGCTTTATTAAACTGTGTCATAGTGAAGGACATGTGCGCTCTTCTGAGATATTACGCATCGGAGAGTGGTAATTCCTTACGGACGTTTCGGTACCACCTATCGTTCCCGTCTTCAAGCCCAAGAAGATGGGACCGATAGGTTGTCCGAAACGTCAGTGAGGAATTTCCACTATCCCCCCAGTAATTTCCCAGAAGAGCGCAGATCTCAGCTACATCGCGGCGGAAGCTTGTAATCAGGCATATGTCATAGGAGTTCTACGGAGGGATATTTCTGTCTGGGGCAGAATTTTCCGTCTTTGGCACCACATGAAGACAGGTTTCGGTGCCACCTAAGTTTTCTATCAAATGGGTACCATTGGATCTTTGTCTTAAGTTAAAACATCTGCAGTGTAAAGCCGACATGCATCATTCTAGACGCGAGGTAAATATGCTGTGCTGATGCCGTCAGGCAAGTCACCCTTCCTCTTAACCTTAATCGTTATGCCGTATCGTAAAGTAACTTTGCGGTATTTTATATCTTAAACCCAAATGCACATATGGAACGTTTACTGACATAACATTTAATAAAGTAGCCGGAGCTGTTGCAGTAAGTACAAATAGTACACCCGTAAAATGTCTATAAATGGCAACGTAAATCGGAAGGCACTCAATCTTGCTTTACGTTTATTGTTCAAAGTGACGTTATGGTCTATAACTGACGGCGCTAAACGGAGTTTATTTCCCTGCTAGTTAACAAGCGCATGGCATGTCCTCAGTTGGTCTTCAGATATAGGGGTATTGGCGAGTGTATGGAATACGCCGTTGCGGATAGCCGACAAGGTAATGGTCCTTAAGCTCGCGTGCGGTTAAACGGTGCGGAATGTTATACAGGGGCATTGATGTAGCCGGCTCTTGTGATTGCAGGGATACAAGTTTCGTTTGCATTAAAGGCGATGACTTATAGAAAACATAGAGAAGTGAAGGTATTTGCTGATTCCATGGCAGAATATTCTAGTGCATTTTCGGAGGAATGAAGGGATGGTCTGTAACTTTGGGGTTAGGAATATATACTGCCTAAATGCTTTATTGCACAGATGTTAAGCGTTTGGCCGTAAGTCTTGCGGTGTATATGCGAACAATCACAGTTTTGCATAAATACTGCACCAGTGGATTGAATCTGTCTTGTAGTAATCAAACATAAACGTTATTACTCTTTTTACTTTTCCATTTTGGGGCTCAATTCTCGGTAAGGATGAATGTTGTCGTCTTTGACGCTGTGTCTTGACCAGCTCTGGGGGTTGTAGTGCTTCTGAGTCTGGCACTCAGGCGGACGGGACCTGACGCTGACTGACCTCCATCCAGTACCGTAGGTTTCGAAGGACTGAAGCTATTCCTCCACAAGAAGTTGACACTGATAGTGGTAAATAGTGTCAATCCTTTATCACTTTCACTTATTGCTTTAAAGTATAACTTTTATTTATAGTTTGAAACATATAAGTCTGCAGGCCAGTATCTACGCCATCCACTGTACTACACACAGACATGTACCTTCTCACTCTCATTAGTAATTTAACCTATTACATTTATCTTGCCATTTACAATTTCACCGTCGTTTTTAGGCACGTTCGCAAAATTTGCCAAGAGCGACTACTGGCTCCATCATATGTGTCTGTCCATCTATTCTTCCGTTTGTCTGCATGGAACAACTCGGCTCGCACTGGACGGATTTTCATGAAATTTGATATTTGAGAATTTTGCGAAAGCCTGTCGAAGAAACAGAAGTTTCGTTAAAATCTGACAAGAATGATGAGAACTTTACATGAAGACCAATATATATATTTTGATTAAATCTGGCTCAGTTCTTCTTAAAATGCGAAATGTTTCAAACAAAATTTGTAGAGCAAATCGAAACACACATTTCATATTCCAAACTTTTTTCTTTTCGGAAATCTTGCCGTTTATGAAATAATGTGGAAAAATATTGTACAGCCGAACATTTCATAGATTACAATATGGCGCATGCGCATTGCCTGATGGATACCTAAGGCTACAAACACAGAAGCGCAATGTGTAATTCTTATTAATTTTCTGCTGTAACCCTGGTTGCACGAATTCGCCTCACTGATACTTTGCACATACATTTGCCCTCCTGTTCAATATGCAAGCAGTCACCTCCGTAACCGCTGAAAATCAGAACAATGCTACGTGACTTTTATTCTCGCAATCACACCTGCCTTGAGCTCCCGAAACCAGGAATTTTCTACCTGAATCATTCTGTATAACTGTCTGCAGTCAGACAGGCGGAAGAAAGGTAGGCCGAAGCGAAAATGGAAGGACAAAGTGAAACAAGCCATGAAATATAGAGGATTCGAAGAAGAAAAATGGCATGACCTAATATTATGGAGAGTGGAAAGTGAGAAGTGTGACAGTCCTAATGCCATAGGCACATGTACGCAGGAGGGCTGCCCACCAGGCCGCTGTGTTCGGTAATGCGGTGTTCCAGATCTAGAACACGGCGAACAGACTGCACATTCGTCTAGTAAATCCTACGATATAAATGGTAGGCCTAAGTGGGTTCTGTTGTTTCTTATTGCTGGTCGGCTGCCTGCAGGCAGTCTCATGATCGGGGTGGGGTTTGGTTGTGCCAGGCACTACAGGGGATCGAACTCATGTGTGACGTCACGACACGCGATTGTCGCAGTGGTGACAACAGTAGCACGAAGCTAATCTTAAACCTCCCCACCAGCCACAATTTTACCTGCAGTACTTCCCGTCCAGTATACCCACTGCTGCATTTGTTTCAGTAACTTCCAAGCTGCCTGTACTCGCATACCTAATCCGTTTTATTTCTGTTGCTCTGCTAAGGTTGTGGCTAGCACATAATATATGTGGTCTACAAATTTCATATCCAAGTCTCGGTGTAGATCGTACCGACCAGTAAAATAGGCTTTGATCAATTATGACCTCTTCAGTTTTATTAACGAGCATACTGCTATACTGGTAAAATTTTTATCGTCAATGCGTTTTGTACCCGTTTTTAGTCTTCTCCGGTTTACTGACTGTAACGACATAAACTTTTACTTCTAAGCAAATATAAAAAGAGTACCGTGAACTATCCAACTAATTCTCGGAAGCCCATATCTATTAAATGTCGCTGTTGATTGTAACAAAAATTCTGCCTCATGTGCTTGAGGTCGTGACTTCAAGACAACGCCCGGAGACCAGCTATAGTTTTCCTCGTGACAGTTTCTTTTGGTTCTCCAATTAAATTCTGCAACAGTATCTTACAATAGGACATGTCGAATTCTTTTCACTAACGTTCCTTTCCATCTTTCACATTTGTCGTGCCATTGAGATCTACACAAATTATATGACTACAAGTGTCTGTAAGTAACCTAACGTGAGGCGACCAACCATATCTCCTGTCACCTATTGCGAGATAATTATCAAAATCGTCTGTATTATGTAAACGGAGGCATATTTTATGATGACGGAATTGTGATTTGCCTGATACCACCATTACTCGAGGCTGAATGTCTTTTCGCAATTTGTATCCGCCAACTGACTGTCTGAGATACAAGGGGATGTACCTTGCCGTGCCAAAAATTGTAGTCTGTGTCCCGGTCTAAAGTGTGACGCTTAGGCCCTGAGTGTCCTTAAACTAATTGACTGCGTTCTGCAAGGCTGGCAAGGCTGTACAGTGATTAAAATTCAATTTTGTTTCGATAGATGTCTTCCCTCTGTGTTTCACAAATTATCAGTAGATTGAACACAACTATTTTGTTACAAGATATTTGTTGCTTTTTTAAATAAAAGTGTTCTGTTTGAGTATGTCATCTTCGTATTAGCAATTGTGCTTAATTTACTTTCATACAGACTCGCACTGCCTTCGGTTTGCCAGACACAACCTCAACGTTGCATGCCGTTTTTCTTATGATATTTGCAGTTTACAGGATTGAAGATTAATGTTTTGGTCTCTCAGTCATGGTGTGTGGTTACGAACATCTCTGAGGAATGTACTGTCATCATCATCTTCAGAACAAACCCCATTTACAGCCCAGACCGTGCCGGGGGTTAGTTTGAATTTTTAACTTGTATGAGACAAAGTCTCATGAATACTAATCAGTTACGTTGACCATGTCTCACAATACAAAACTTCCTACACCTATCTTCAGTATTTCTTTAGGTAGCGAATATATTGAAAGAGTAGCAGGAATTTTTCATCGCTGCCACTTTAGTCTTTTGACGTTGGCAGAGAAATTCTGCGCTAAAGGTAACGTATTTTCTGAAACGGTTACCCCGTAAAATGTTAGGATTCTACGTAGTAAGAATTTTTCAGCGAAGTTTAGAAGAATAGTTGCTTATTGTTCTAAGAACGAAACGAACAGCACAAATAAATATTGCTGAAGAAGTATCGTGTTACTTAATGTTAAAGCTAGTGTTAGACACCAACACATGTACTATCATACGAAGAGTCAGCAGGTATCCTCTGTTCTCTTTAGTTTGCCACTAGAAATAGGCGCGTTTTAAAGCACTTTCGCAAAATCGCGAAAAGCGACTATTGGATTTGTCATGGCTGTCCGTCTGTCCGTCCGCATGGAACAACTCGGCTCCCACTAGACGGATTTTCATGAAATGTGATATTTGAGGGTTTTTTCGAAAGTCTGTTGAGAAAATTCAAGTGTCTTTAATATTGGACGAGAATAAAAGACATTTCGCATGAAGACCAATATACATTTTTTATCATATCTCGCTCATTTCTTCTTAGAATGAGAAATATTTCAGACAGATTTGTAGAGTAAAACAAAACACACTTTTTGTGTTCAGTAACTTTATTTCCGAAAATAATTGCCGTTTATGAGAAAATGTTGAAAAATAATGTAGAGCGGTTCAAGCCACAGATGAAAATATGGCGCATGCTCGTTACATGCTGGATACCTAAGGCTACAAACACACACTCTTTGTGTAATATTCATTGCTTTTCACCGCAACAATTGTTGCACGAACGCGTCTCAATGTTACGTTATACGTACAGTACCGGTACCGTTGGCTGTACGGTATGTCTACGTCATACCATTTTAAATATACGGAACGGCAAGCATTTTATGTTATGTTTGCATTTATGTTTCTTGTTAATGAAGTTTTAAAGTCTTACGTACTTTAAGTCTCTGTTTCCTGACCTTTCGAGATGACGTAGTGGTCACACCTTCAAGGACCGGTATTTTCGGTAATAATACTTAGCGACGTTTCCTCAGATTGGGCTGCTAAAGTACAAAACGTTACCACAGACTGGGATAAACAGTGAGGTGCGTTTTTACTTTTAACAGTAAGAATATAAATGATCTGGAAAAGTGAGAATGGTTCCCGAATTGATTCCATTTTCCTACTTTTTCCTTCGAGATGCCTGGGAGACGTGTGAGTGCTGTTTGACGTCCATATGCATGTGAATAAAATTAGAAAAACTTACCTCTAAAACGGGAACCGCGGTGGCACAGTGGTTAAGGTGCTGTGCTACAAGTCGGAAGGTCACTGGTTCAATTCCAGATGGTGTCATTGGAATTTTTCATTGACATAATCCTTCCGATCGCACTATGGCCCTGGGATCGACTCAGCCCCTAACAGGAATGAGTACCAGGAGCATTTCCTGGGGGGTTAAAGCGGCCGGTGCGTAAGGCTGACAACCTTACCACCATCCTGGGCCGTTGTCACGCAATCTGGGAACTTTAACTTCCTGGAACCCTCTGGGCACCTCGGGCCTGTAATGGGTCTGATTTATCTTTTTTACCTCTAAAGCAAAATTAATGTGTACGTTGATGCAAGAAGGGGCATATTTCTTTAGGAAATGTGGAAACTTCCATCAAAATGGAATCCGATAGATGGTAGACGTACTGATAGAAATATTACATAGTTTTCTTAAGGACTAGGAATATTTTACATGCTTATTTATGAAATTATTAATTGGGGACGAATTCCGTGTCTACTCCAAATTGTATGACTGTCATTTATGTAGGAACACATTAGCAGTGTGGAACATAGACGGTATTAAAGAATAGGGTGCTGAGAAAATGGACTGAATTGAGATTTACCCTGGAACGTCGGCTTCGATGCAAGGTATGTGCCTTTAA
>Ga0136643_10011516_pt1 | contig 13121 bp, 4 predicted proteins | sample TergutLab28metaG_FD_96883 | JGI IMG/M metagenome (GOLD analysis project Ga0136643, IMG submission 96883) | Labiotermes labralis P1 segment gut microbial communities from Petit-Saut dam, French Guiana - Lab288 P1 (version 3) (version 3) | ecosystem: Host-associated > Arthropoda: Insects >...
ATTCATTCATTCATTCATTTATGCAGGCAGGCAGGCAGGTAGGCAGATAGATATAGAGAAGGACGGACGGACGGACGGACGGACAGACATATATGTATATATACAGGTAGGTTAGCTGGTACGTAGTTAGCTCGGTCGACCATTCTGCTGGTTGGTCACTTGTTTGGACTTTAGATACTTTGTTACTTACGTTGAAAGTTAGTGTTATTCAGTAAATTGATTTATCTTCCGGTTTGTGGGTTGGTTAGTTAATTAGTTTATTTTACTACCACATAGGATAAAGCAGAATTTCTCGTAAAGTTCGACAAAACAGTGATCTAGAATAATTCCAATTACAGATAAAACTAAACGTATGATCGTGACATGACATCAAAATCGGATACAACGTGAGGCAAAATATAACCACAAGTCTTACGTCATTTGAGGACATTTGAGATGTAATGATCGATAAAAAGAATAGAAATGGGATTTAAAATCACGATAAAATCGGAAGATGCAAAAATTTTGAAAATACTTAAGCAAGTAAGCCCACTGAATTTCCTTCTTTCAGATTCCCAAATTTTAAGTATTAGATGAGTTTGGAATACATTCATAACTTGCGGCGTTTTGTATCTGTAATTTGCGGTCCGCGGTGGCTCATTTGGTTGAGGCGCTGCGCTACAAGCCGGAAGACCGCAGGTTATTGAGATTTTTCAATCTTTCCGGTTGCAATATGTTCCTGGGGTCGATTCAACCTCTATTAAGAAAGAGAACGAGGGGTTTTCTGAGGGTAAAGGGGGCAGGTGTTTATGGCTAACACCCTTGCCACCTTCCAGTGCCAGTTGTCTAGATCGTTCAGGATATTACATCACAAAGAACTTAGTCTTCTATAAAAGTAATCTACCATTGTTACTTACATACTCCATGGTGCAGAGTCCTTCTTGAGAAGCTAACTGGTTTGCAGCTAGTCAAGAAATTCTCCGCATTTCACGGAACCCGAAGGTTCATTACCCCACTCACAAGCGTCCGCCACCTGCAAGCATCCCCCATGTGAGTGTTTCTTAACATAAGTGTTTTACTGGGAGGGGTTGTTAGCACCTCGCCCAACCCCCAAGCTGGAGGACCACCCCTCGTCGGTTGTCCGTGACTGCTTATTCAATTTATTCGCAGTTACCCTCCTTGTCGGAGGCTGTTCGTCTATCCGCAACCCACTACTTGGAATCTACTATTATTAGGACAGTGAAAATAATAGAATTTTAAATTATATCAATACGCTTTAATGAGGATGACTAGCAGTTCGTACATAATTTTGTTGATGAAACTTCTGGAAGATATTCACTTGGCGGAACGAGAGTGAGGTTAGAGAATATCATGAAGTTGGGCACTAAAATAAACAAGCTCCTAAGAGGAAAGTACATGAGGAAGAGCGCGGACTGCGGTGTTGGTGTTTCAAACTGCGGGTTTTGTTGTCAGAAAGTTAACCATGTAAAGTTCCTATTCCTTTGTATTTTGGAAAACCGTGAAGTCAGGGCTTTGTCGTTGAACGAATTTGAATGAATGACTAAATAAACTAATGAATATATCAAACTTTTTGAAGTTACAGACGTTATTGTGCAACATTTTATGTGGTCAAACCGGAAGAAATTAAGTGCCGTTAGAATAACAATTTTTTACTTGATAAATACTTGATCTAATACAGCGTTGTAAAACGATTAACTGGCCCGACAGAAGGATGAAAAATATGGCGACTAAGAAATAAGCTTGAGAGTATGAAAGTACTGACAAGCGGGAAGTTATGTAACTAACCATAGGAAGAAAGTATTGCTTTGTAGCTAGATAAAATGATTTGGGTCCCTACAAATGCTTTATGGTACATATCCGTTTGGAAAACACAGGAACAATTTTATTTACTTATGTATTTATTTTTATTTTTTATTTATTTCTTTACGTTCGTGGTAACAGAGTCTATAGACATGGTGGAATGTTTAGTAAATGACTGAGTGTAAAGGGCGCAGAAGGAAGCGGTCGTGGTCTAATTTAATACTATTCCGGAATTTGGTTAGAGGTACTGGGGAAAAATACGAATACTTTCAGTCAGCACAGTTGAAGACCGAGACGGGATTTGAATGTTGGACTTACTGAATATGAAGTATGAGTACGAACCACTCAATCCAACGTTCCGTGGAAACATATTACGAGCGGGTTGTTAGGAATCAAACTGTACTAAATCGTCCGCCGACTTTTTATTTGTACGATGTCCGTACTGTTAGATATCAACTGTACAGCACTCTCTATTCACTTATTAAAAGTAGTCTCCACTTTCCATATGAATACAAATCTCTGGAACCTTTACTTATTTTCAGTCCTGTTTCATATTAGGGGTTTTCTGGTTCGAGTGTGATTGGAGATATCATCTATCTTCACTGTGTTTTCGTATTCTTTCTCAGACGCTACAAACAACATTGGAATAGTTTCTTGAACTAACCAATCGTCAGTTTCTTCCACATAGCAGCCCATCATTCATGCCGTATTTCCTTCGACGCCACATACACTCGGTATCTAAAATAAACTTTTTTAAAAATCAGTGAAAAGTAACACATTTTTATTCTTCTTTGTGCGCGCCTATCGATAGTGAATCGCAAAATACATGTTGGCAAGGGCAATGGAGAGGAATTAAGCACTGAGTTGATGTCTCGTAAACCTTCTCCGTGCTTCTCATCTCTTTAAGATAATGAAGTACAATTGAACGAAAGCCACAGAGTAACGATTTGTATAAATTTCCATACTTGTGTGATTTGAGGTTCACACAGCCTTATTGATGAAGTATATATTATTCCAGGATACAGTTAAAAATTGAGTGGCAATAATTTGCCTACTTTTCGGGAAAGCTTTCTACATACTTTTTCAGTGTACTTCAGAGGATTCTTGAAATAAAGCCCGAAAAATCAGTAAATAATTACCAATCAGTACGGCGTCATATGTCAGAAGACTAATCTTCCTTTCTTGACCTGCCAGTGACGAGTTTGGTTGTATGATGAAATCTAAGGCACGAATAAGACGACTGGTACAGTACCATAACGTGCTTTTAATGGTGTGAAGATAAATTAGTACAAAGAGAAAGCAACTAAATTGGAATAATTTCAAAGTGATGAGTAAATCACTCTTTAGTCGATACCTCTCAAACGGCGCACTGCAGTAAAAGTACTTTCACACTGCCGAGAAATTTGGCTCAGGTCTAAATTATACTGGAGTGACAATGAGTTTGGACCGAACCTATCACGAAGGAGCTAGTACTCCTGCCTGTCCAGCATATCCTTGGTGAGATTCTTTACCGAAAGTCCCCATTCCTGAAGTCTTTTGAAGGGAGATTTCTTCATTTTCGCCATGTAAATCCTGAGGAAGTACCTTAAAATGGATCAGGATTCTTTAGTTCCAGATTTTTTTTCAAATAAGTTATAAAAACCTTTAAAGACCTAAATGAACCTGAACTTTATATAACGTTTCCATTCGTACCGCGCAGTAAACACGCTCTATCCCTGTTACAGAAGCATATAAATTAGTGTAAATAGTCACCGATTTTCTGTATACCACACGAAACCCATAAATGTATTCTGTGGGCAGAATTTAGAATTTTTTAATGCCAAAAGTGACTCTATATACAATAACTATTGCGTACATGGTTAATAATCTCACACTCATGCATATTGTATTTATAAGAAGAAATAACACTCGGCCACCCAGAACAACACAAAGATATGACCTGAAACACACCACGGTCACGCCCATATCCATCAAAATCTTATATTTCTCACGAATTTTTCGATTCTTTGATATGTAACTAATTATACCATGGTGCAGGTTTTACAGTTGTCGTACTAGGACGTTCACTTGAAGGATTTCTTCTTCAGTATATTAAATTAGCATTGCAAATAATTTGAGATATTTAGCTGGTATCGCGATATAACCGACATTGTTTGTGTCCGCATGCGGCTGGTTCTTTAACCTGACAATCTACGAGAAATATTCAGGAAATTCTCCGTAAAGTGAAACCACTTGTTCATGCACCAGTTTCGTTTTGCAACATAAAAGCTACGCAAGTCCTGAGAATGTATGTTTTACTCACGTGTGTTATGAATGCAAGACATTACGAGTACGTAACAATGAGTCCATACAGTTCACGTTTTTTTACAATAATAATAAACACTTTCACTGTCTCACGATATGCCGGAGGGGGTTGTCCCCCCCCCCCAACTTAAAACGCGGCTTGTCAAGGTTAGAACCCCTCTGCAGGGCAGACTATATAGCAGACCCCCAATCACCCCCACTTATCAGTCTTGAATTGTGTACAGACGACACGGCGTACCATGAAGACTAGCTGCAAGGTACGTACCATGGCTTCTTCCCTCATTTCGGTCCACGTTCCAGGGGTTAACGAGTTCGTGCCAGACACATCCTTCACTGGGATTAATGTTCGTTTATCACAGATAAAAACTGATAGTTAACAGAATTAACCGACTGAGTATGTGTTTTTTCAAACAAAACCAATGTCTAAAGGAAAATTGACAGAATTCTACTACGAAACAGGAAGTCATGTTCTGCTGTTGACAAAACTAGCGAACAAGACAAATATTGCTATACGGGGTGATGTAAATTATATTGTCACTCTATCTAATATGAGGAGAACAACCCTCAATTTTTTCTATTTTATTGATTTGAAAAACTTATACTGGTATAATTATAATAATATTTATAATTATAGTACTAATTAAACAAAAACATCTTACGCGCCACGTATGTAACACGTAAACATGTTCTGTGACCTTTGGAACCTGTCATGTTCAGTGCTCGATGGTCAAATATTTCTCTGCCCTGAGCAAACCTCCCAAGGAGAAAACATTCTAAGTTGGAACTGCTTTTTCGATCTGAGGAAGTACGCCGCAGAGAACATGTTCTGATAATTATAAAGACCAATCATGGCGAGAGATCTTACGTGTATGTAGGTCTTAAAAAACTGTGCGTCATTTTTGGTTTTGTCCGAATTTAATCAAAATCTGAATTTATCGACACTTATTAGTAAAAAGAGCCAAATATGACATTTAAAAAGAAAAATGTGTCCGATGACAGTCACACTGATGCAGGCAGAAGGAGGCGGAGAGGAAAAACATGACGAAGTCAGGAGTCGCTTTTCGCATCTGTTTTGTGACAGTGCCTGATAATGATAGAACTTACTATAGCCAGATACTTTTTCAAAAAACTAAAAATCATTAGTTAGCCCCCAAATTCAGTGCCCCTTTTCAACTTTGAAGCAGAGTAGTGTAAAACACTAGCACCAACATTTCTGCACGTATGCCCACAAATTGCATTGATTTTTTTTCATATGATCTCGAAAATAAATAGCAAATATTTCCCTTAACAGCATTAAAAATTTTGTATTTATTGATATGGAATGCCCTCTATATTTATTGATATGGAATGCCCTCTATATTTATTGATATGGAATGCCCTCTATATTTATTGATATGGAATGCCCTCTATATTCGGAAAACATAAAGGGGCTAATTTACCCAAAGATGAAATATGTTGTGGAGTTCATCAAAAGCGACTATTATACATTATATAAAAGAGATCAAATATAGTCTTAACGGAGGTTAAGTGTGATTATAAGAAATATTCAATACCAAGGAAAGCTAGAACAGAGTGCAGGGAAAAAAATTACAACCTAAGGCAGTTAACATCCTTCGAAAAAGTGGCATATTTGGAATGAAATATTTGCGAAAGGCATTAACAGATCAAAATTGCATTGATAAGGAATTTAAGAGTAGATTAAATTCGGTGAATGCCTGTCGTCATTCTGTACAACAGTAATCTTCTTCCCGTTTGCTATCTAAGTACAAAAGATTAAAATATACAGAACAATACTTTTGAGTGTTGTTTTATGTGGATATGACAAATGGTCTCACATTAAAGGAATTGTTGAGGGTAACCAATAATTGAGTGCTAAGAAAAATATTTGGCCTTCAGAGGAGGGAAGTAACAGAAAACCAGAGAAACCTGCATAATGAAGAGTTTCATGTCGATTTCTCTTCTTCACAAGCATTATTAGGGTTATCAAAACAAGGAGGGTGAGACGGCCAGGGCACGCTGCAGGAATGGAAGAGTAGGATTTTGGTGGATATATGTGATTGCAGCAGACCACTTGAATTACGTAGGCGTGGATGTAAAGTTGATATTAAAATGTACGTACAAGCGCAACATTGTGGCGCATTCGCGTAACCACTCTTTCTGTGGAAAAGAAACAAATTATTACATATTCTGAATGTGTTTCTGTAACCTGAGCTATCCAGCATGCTTAGTCAGATGCTGTCTCTTCGAATCTCCCATATTTTTCCACATTTTCTCACAAACGGCACGATTTTCGGGAAAAGGTTGTTGCACATAAAGTATGTGTTTTGATTTTTCCTACAAATTTTGTATGAAATATTTCTCATTCTGAGAAGAATTCAGCTAGATAGTGTCATAAGTGTGCTTACGTCTTCACGTAAATTACTCGTTATTCTTGTCAGATTTTAATGAAACTTGAACTTCGAAGACAGATTTTCAATATAGCGACTCTTTACGGACTGAAACGTCAGGGAATCTAATTCCGGTTGAGCCGCGATTTTCCGCACCCGTCCAACCGGAGTCCACCCAGCCTCCTATAAAATGACTACCGGGTCTTTCCCAATGGCGACGCGGGAGAGCCGTGGCGTTGACCTCCCTTGCCCAACTACCGCCGAGGTTAAAGAAATAGTAGAGCTATACCTCTAGCCCCTCTGGGCCTTCGTGGTCTATTTTAGAGTGGATTTTACTTTACCTTTGCTCAAATATAAAATTTAATAAAATCAGCCCAGGGGAGACGAGTTGTTCCGTGTGTAAGGACGGATAGGCAGACGGACATGGCGAAGCTAATGGTCGCTTTTAGCAATTTGCGAACGCGCCTGGTAAATCGTACTTCCGATGGTGAAAATTGATAGGTCATTCTCTAAAAATGTTCCATTCATTTCCTCTGTCATTCCTGAGTCCCTTTATTTGTATTCTAGCCATTCTCTTCTATACTCACTTAACATTTCATCCCTAAAATTTATTGTAGGAACTCCATTTGAAAAACAAGAATCATCGCCGATCTCCAAGATCATTAGATACTTTATACCCGAAATTTATATTAGAAAAGACCTTTGTTTCTGTATTCCGATGATAAATTATATTTAGCTGTATCTGTTTTTTCAACAGCGATTGATGTTTTTCTTTACTAGCCACAATATAGCAACTCCAACTTTCATTGTATGATCAACTACAGAAACTGTTTAGACAAAAACTGGAGAGTGCTCCTTAAAACTATGTATGGGGCTTCATACGTACGAAATTGCATTACTAAACCTGAAATTAGTCTAAATACTCGTTTAAAATTCGAATCATTCCTGACAGTAAACATATTACGTTTCCAATACAAAGACCAATCACGAAATACTGCTAGTATTTAGGACAGTAATGATTGTTTGTTCTAATAATCATGCTAAATACATAAATATACCATGTGCGCAAAGAACACTGTTGTTTGAATGTCAAAATTGTTGGTGACGATATCGGTGTGCTTATGGGGATTAACTAAAGAATAGTGGTTATTTTCCAGGTGGCATTTGCAGCAGCATCATGGTGGCTTGTGGTGACATGGGGCTGTACTGTAGCTGTAGTAGCTGATGGTCAGGAAGAATCGGCAGACGAACAAGAAGCCCAGTCTCAACAACAGGTCGCTATTCTTAAGCAGATAAACCGCGTGAACGATGATGGTTCCTACACTTTCGGATATGAAGCCGCGGATGGGAGCTTCAAGATAGAGACACGTGACGTACAGGGCAACGTGAAGGGAATGTTTGGGTTTATAGACGAGTCTGGGGAGTTAAAAAGGGTATCTTACACAGCGAACAACAATACGGGGTTTCAGTCCAACGGGAATCTTCCCATCGCCACAGCAGAAGGCGAAGGTAAGCAAGAGGTGTCCACTCCAAGCCCTCCACCAGCACCGCCGTTACTATATCAGCAGATCATCCGACCGCTGATAACCACTCGGCGCCCGCCATTGTTACGTGATTCTGTCACTACAACGACAGGACAGCCTCTGGAGCCACCCACCCGTAGGCCTATCGTCTTGTACGCGCAGACTCTAACCCCAACAAGCGTAACCGAGACTCCAGAACCAGTGACAAAGTCCGCAGTCATCCAGACAATCCCCAGGTCTCGTCGACTTCACGAGCTCCCTAGCTCAACGGAGAAACCCTTAGGTTCAACCACAACCAGAAGACCTTTACAACTTTACGGCCAGTATATTCGACAGCATCCAGGAATACCCGGTGGACAGCCTGTGAAACAGATATTTGTAACACCTGCTCCTGTCGAAGAAGCTGTGGGACGTGAAGAAGCCATCTCCCCTCGACCGACTGAAGTAGTGTACGGTCATTTTATCCGTCCTGCGCAGTCAGGCGACAACACAACTCCATCCGGGCAGCTGCTGAGGAGACTAGTGCTTGCTCGCAGACCCCCTGAAATAAAAGAATCACCGACTGGTCTTCTACATACAAAGCAATCACAGGAAATTAAGGAAAATAAAGAAGAAGATCGGAACGCGAAAGGAAATACATTACGGCGACAACTTTCGCCAGACAGAGGACAGAACTTCAGTCCAGGGGTCCAGATACCACCACAAGTTGTACGAACACGCCAGTCTGGACCTGACGACACCGGAGACGTTTACGGTGGTTCAGTAGGCGGCAGCCCTCGACCAATACCTGTCACCCCATTCAGGTCCCTCTTCACTTCAGTGCCACCCCGCACTGACCAGAGTGCTGTTCTACAAAGTCAGCTACTTCAGGATATAGCAGGCCTGAGACAGAGACCAGTGTATCCTCAGGATAATATACCACCAGGAGCTATACCATCAGATTTTGGTGGCGCAGTTAGAATACCCTTAGGAGTTATACGTGGAGGTGTTCTGTACCCCAGAACACCCGGAACTTACCAGTATCCAGGGCAGGGTTATCAGTACCCTCCTTCCGGACCTGATCCAGAGCTTCAGGAACAACTTATTCAGCTGTTGCTCGGCAGGCAGCAACCACGCCAGCCGACTTACATAAATGACTACCAATACCGCCAGCAGTCCGCAGTGCCACCTCTCACGCCCTTCCAGATAGCACTTATGATGACGCTGGGGGAAAACATTCCTCCCGAACTGCTGGACAATCCGTATCAACCGCAAGTAAATAGACAACAGCCAGTATATGGTCCTCAGTACAACAGACCAAACGTCCCTTATCCTGCCCCTAATCCCCCTCCACAAACACCATACGTTAACCCACAAGCAGCTTATCCCCCGCAGCAAGGGCCTTTTGGACAGCAGCTCCCTTACAATCAAGTCTTACCCTACGATCCTCAGCTATATCAGCAACCGTACCCAAGCATTTATCAAGGCCCGGGCCAATATTTGGGTCAGATTCCATACTACCTAAGAAGAAGACTTCTTTATCGACCGCAGCCGTTACCTTACGCTAATGAACAACCCGTTCCTCCGGAGTATTATCAACAGCCTTTACCTTACTCTGGACGCAACCCGCAGGTTGGATATCCACAAGACTTCCTACCTGACGAGTACAGAGAAGCCTTGGTTCTGCGCATGCTTCTAGCTCTTCGAGCAGCACAGCAAGGCACAGGGCAGCACAGGCCTGTGGAACAGAATCCAAATATCCAGGAAAGGTCACAGCCCTATCTATCACCGGCCGGCACGACTACAACCACCACTCTTAGGCCGAGAACACTCGCTTCTGTGCGAAATGTCCAAATCCTTGATCCCATAGATGCAGAGGCCACTGCAAAAAGGTCAACGGATCGATCTTCTTCTCGTTCGTGATCCGAGGAATTCCGGTTTCCTTTTCAAAGAAACGTGATAGAAAATTAGGAGCATGTTGCTCGTTTTGAATGCAAACAAGGCATTGGGAGTAATAACTGAGTACTTATTCTCCCAAATTAACATTTAACGCTGTTTGTGTGTGTCTTGTTCATTGCATCTGTATTGCTTGTTACACAGAATAAGATTATCACTATTAATTAGCCACTTTTCCGCACATAATTATTAATTTGAACTTGTTGAGACTAATATTTATTGTTTTCAAATATATTGTATTTTAGTGCACTGGTCAACTTGCTGCTCTTGTTTGACACGAGGACCCAATTGCGTTTACCTACTGCCAAATAATTATTTTTTCATCATCATCATCTTCCTCTTTGGATTAGGTCGTTTGACCTGTTCCGGCATCGACGCGTAGCCATCGTTTCTTGGGGCGTCCAAAATATTATTTTTTTTCGTGGCATTTAAAAATCAGTCGAACTGTACTCCTTCGACAGGCGGAGCCGGAATGTAGTCTTATGCAGTTAGATACGTACGGTGACCCAATGCACACAAATCTCTCTGGTAGAAAGACTGGGTTTTGACGTCGTTTAGTTTGATAAATAAAAATCGACGTGTCAAAGAAACGTCCTGTACCCATCTTCAGGGTTATTGCCCTCCCTTGTCGCATCTGCCCATATGTACCAAATTTCATGATGTCACATTCCAGAAGACAGTAAACTTCATAGTCACAACAGTGAGAACCTCATAACAACTTTTTATGTTTGTGTGACTGTGCATCTCTGATATAATAGTATAACCAACCGACTAGATGCAACAATAACTATTTATTAGTAATTTCAATCAGCTCAACATGTTTCGGGCGATAATTTCGCCCTTCCTCAGGAGCACTAGACTGTGTTTGCAGCTTGTGGTATAATGCACCGAAAAAGTTGCCTGCTGGTGACAAGGCTGAGCCTTGTCACCAGCAGGCAACTTGTGGTATAAAGCACCGATGATCCTGCCTGTTGGTGATTAGGATGAGGTGGAAGTGTTCCACCTCATCCTGATTACCAGCAAGCAGCATTGTCGGTGCTTTATACCACAAGTTGTAAACACAGTTTAGTGCTCCTGAGGAAGGGCGAAATTATCGCCCGAAACATGTTGAGCTGATTGAAATTACTAATAAATAGTTATTGTTGCATCTAGTCGTTTGGTTACACTATTATAACCTCACATCAAACGGAATTGTCTATGTATAAGCAGAGAGTGACAGGAATCGAGAGTAAAGAAGCAGAACTAAGATTATGGTCTTTTGGGTTGTGACGCCTTACAGTCTGGTGGGTAGTCTTCAGCGCTGTAGTGGAACATTTTACTTCCTTTTTAAAGGTAGAGTTTCTCTGACGCGTTTGGTACTTATATATTTTAAACTACATGGTGTAGCATCCCAAAAGATCATAATCATAACTCAAAATGCGAAGAGAACTCCAGCGTCACAAATGATGTTTGATTTTTAAACCAAAACAGCCATTTTATCGCATATCACAGTAGAAATTCTACACACTAACTATACTTTCATGAAATTTTTCCCTATATCAGCTATTTAATGCCAAATTTTTTCCGTTTCTATCTTGAAAAACTTGTAAGCGATTAGTTTATATTTAAACAATTGGGTATTTAAAATATATCGTTAGACATACAGGCCTATTAGAAATACCTAGGTACGAGATTTATTCAGCGTATATAGAAAAATATATAACCAAAGACATTAACAAAGTTTAACTTATTGTTTCTTTTTTATTTTATGTAAATAAAAGGTGGCTAAGCTTAAGATGCATTATCTGAAGTGATCTCCAAGATAGCAAACAAGTCAGTTTACTTAAATTTTAAGATTATTTAAATGGTCCTTTTATCAGAGAGTGAACAGTAAAATGTGACCACTATGTTTGTTATGTATGACATGGAGGTTAACCCCAGCAATTCATACTGTGATAGTTAAAATAAACACTATTAGAAAGTCAGACTCAACTGCTAATTTGTTTTTGAAATCAATACATTTTCAGCTCCATTCTCCCGCTCCAAAAGAGATGTGCTTTATAGGATCCGGAAGTATATTATCCTGCAATACAATGACATGTAAATTATTGTACGAGCGAACGTCCGACTTTCATCTCCTCCCCAACTGGTGCAATCCATATTCGCTTTGCATAAGGCAAAGAATTACAAACCCATCTTCCAGCAGCCTGGTTTCTCACAGTTTTAAAATCCTTGCGAATCTGTGAATACAAAAATTTTAATCACAATATCAATAAAAATGGCTAGTGTTTATACGCAGTTTTTCACGAGTTTTCTGTAATGTAACAAATGTCAACAATTATTCTAAAATGACAGTGAATTACACATTATTTTCTAAAGCTTTGTGTAGCTACAGAGTTATCACTACTTACAAAATACGGGGGTTTTTTTTTTTGTATTTTCAAAAATACTTCAAACAAGGCAATTGGCTACACGTTAGGTTTTCAGGTTGCAATGCCATTAAGCAACTTACAACAATGATTGTAAAGGGGCGGCTTGTTACAGGTTTCAGAAATTTTGTATAATCGATACAGCCTGACTAAAAGAGTTCTTAGTAAAGCTCTATGCAATGTCGGTTTAAGATTAGGCCACTAAGAAACAAACTAATTATCTAGCATCACATAAAAAGGTCGACCACATTATTTGAAGATATTCGTCCTAAACTACATTACAGGGATGCTGATAAGTCCTTAGTCCGACCAGGAAGGAAACAAGCTACATTCCCTACTTTTTATGGAACTTGGAGGTTCATTACCACATTCACAAGATTCCATCACCTGTCCCTACCCTAGCCAAATCAATCCAATCCTCTGTCCATCACACTTTTGACAGGCATAGCTTGTTTCCTTCCTGGTCGGGCTAAGGACTTATCAGCACCCGGTAGTTACGAAGTGATAGGTGTAAAGTACTGTATACGACCTAACAAGGTACAGGCAGTTTGTCTCCCAGTCTGGTTTTTGCCATTTCCCAATTGTTGGTACTAATATTTTTATGAAAGGCAGAAGGGCAAGCGTTAAAGCAGTAACACAACAAAAAAACTCCGTGGCCTCAGTCCGCACGCGAACTATACCGACAGAGCGGCCGCCGCCGGTCGGCGAAGTTAGTGCCAACTTTTGCGGATAGAGGGGTGTCACGTGGTCAGCGCAACGGGTCC
>Ga0136643_10011518_pt1 | contig 13120 bp, 3 predicted proteins | sample TergutLab28metaG_FD_96883 | JGI IMG/M metagenome (GOLD analysis project Ga0136643, IMG submission 96883) | Labiotermes labralis P1 segment gut microbial communities from Petit-Saut dam, French Guiana - Lab288 P1 (version 3) (version 3) | ecosystem: Host-associated > Arthropoda: Insects >...
CAATAAATAATACAAGATAAGAAAAGGCAACAAGTTTCAGCTTATTAAGCAATCATCCATTGTTCGTACTTTAAAAAAACGTTATTACTGCAATATACTGCAAAATTCCGGACTGTTGGCTAGAAGTCAGTATTCGGAAGGTCCTGCGACAGACCATTTCGACACAGGTTTTTCTTGGTTTCTCTTTGCCTAAAAGCAAATGCTGAGATGGTTCCCAAGATTCCAAATTGCCATTACATGCTTCTCATGTAGCCCTCCGGACTTAAATTTAGTAGTAACCAATTTCATATTTTGTTTGCATGTAAAATAACCAGTGCCACCGGGTGACAACCAAATTGCAGTTAATAAATATTATTATTATATCTCTACCTTAACAATATAATACATTGTAAAATAACCGAAGAATATTCGTAAGGATCTCTCTGGAACCACAGGGCGACGCGAACATTCACTTACGCTGTATTTCCATAATAGGGTATTTTACACACAGACTATGATACACTGTAAAATATACGGAATTATTGCCTGTATGGAACGTCACGTTTTTATCTAGCAGAGAAGACGTTAATAACATTCTTGAGTTAGGACAAGCATTTCTCGAATTTGAGGGAAAAAATTATTCGTAGTATTTTCGAAATATAACAGCCCCATGTATTATACCCGTTATTGTGTATTCTCGCAGTGCAACGAATCGTGTTGCGACTCAGGTTTCTGTACGTTACTTTTAGTATGTGTGAATGGAATACCTACGCGGCATGAGGCAAGCCCAGTAAGGAATCCACAAGAATGCGAATCAATGACAGCCTTCTTACGCATTCTTTTCCCACAATGTGCAACACAGACACACAGTAGGTGGAGAAGAGAAATACAAATGAGCACAATATTTCAAGCAGACAATTTGACAGTAGTACTTGGAAGACGTGGTCGTAAATGGCGACATTTCTCAAAAGAATTGAAAGATATATGGCGTGACAACACGGACTGGATTCAGTTGACTCATGACAAGATCTAGTTATTCTTGTGTGTTTACAAACAAACGTTTGGTGTCCGAAAAAAGACATTTTTGTTCATATAGGCAAATATTAGTTTCTTAAAGAGGAGGCAGATTAGTAGATTTACATAAAGTACGCGTATTTTTCGTACTTCTGATTTTTTTTATCCAAAAACAAGAACATTTCAGACTAGAGCCCCTCAGGATGGTAAGTATTAATCTTACGCTTTTCTGGGATATGGCGTCATCTGATTTAGTAGAGAAGTAAACCAAAACTCCGGAGTAATGTCACCTCCAATACCAAAATAGATTTTCCACCGAAACGCCTGTACTAGTCTACTAAATTGTACGGTGTAACGTGCCAGAAGACAGCCATTTAAATTAAATTCTTGTGGTTCTCACTGAGTACTTGGAAGAATCTAATTTCCTTTCTTGGTGATTACTTTTGAAATTAAATGTTCATGTCTGTACTAAAGTGATCCTTGAAGACAAACAAATTACACCAAAATTTAAATGCCTTACTGAAATTTAGTTTAGTTACCATATTTACGAATAATTTCAAAGAAATCCGTCCAACACTTTGGTACTGTTAATAAGAGACGAATGGGCAGATGCGAATCTAACAGTTACTTGCTAAACCCGACAGTTTCTTGCGTGATTTGCGTGATTCCGCCGCCTTGTAAATGAGACCTTCGCTTTTCTGGGGTGTTACTCAGCGCATAGTGGTAGTTACCGACATGTCGGGACAAACTATCGGGGCCGTCATCAAGGTTCAAGGTTGACTTTTGAGAATGGCACTGATAGGTTTAGCCGAAACGTCTTAACTAACTACCAATCTATGCGGAGTAACATTCCAGAAGAGCTGAAGATCTCGTAACGATTTCTCTTCTGTAAGAAAAAAAAGGTTTGGCTTACATGTGGGATTTTCAAGATTTTGCTGCTTCTAAAAACAATCTGATGTTTATTGGACCGTGCATCATTGTGATAACTGAAGAATAAAAAATCAACTAGACGCCACTTGGTATTTTATTTTACTTTATATAGGCTCAACATGTTTCGGCCACTTCTATGATCATCATCAGGAGCTCGCGACTATAATGTTGATTACCACATTGATCGTTTCTTTCTTGGTTTGCTGTAGGTTGGAAGTTAGGTGCGGTTAGGCTGGAGTAGTGCCCGGGCTACAGGCTAAAGCTTTAGCCTGTAGCCCGGGCACTACTCCAGCCTAACCGCACCTAACTTCCAAACTACAGCAAACCAAGAAAGAAACGACCAATGTGGTAATCAACATCATAGTCGCGAGCTCCTGATGATGGGCATACTAATGCCCGAAACATGTTGAGCCTACAAGAAGTACAATAAAATAACGAATGGCATCTAGTTAGTTTTTCTTTCTTCAGTTATTCTAAAAATAAGTCTAATTCTTAGCAGTACTCTAGGAAGCCCAGTCAAGTATTGTTAAGCGTACGCAACACAATGGGCCGTGAACATTCCCATGTTAAGACCTTGTAAGCACGAAATATTCTTGCGAAAAAGCTCCTGCTCTTCCCTGAATTAGCCCGATCAAATGTCGGTTGACATACTGACACATCACGTGCACTTCAGAGAAATATCTGATCTGTCCGCGAAAGTCAGGCCTCTCAGGTAAAGAAGCAATTTAATAAGTCACCATCAACCGCAATATCCAAAATTTCGCAGATATTGGTAATGTCGTGTTCCTTTCTTTTTTTCAGGATCAGAGACATGAATTTTACAGCACTGGGAAAAACGCCGCTTCAATTTATTAGCATCCACAGCACTCGCCGTCTGTTTTGCAATGCTACACTTTGAACATTACAAGAAAATTTTCCAGCGACACCGAAGTATCCTGCGTCACCTTTGGACACATTTTTAGAGTTTGTTTTCTATGTAAAAGGTTTCGTCACCCGGAACAATGAACATTTATCAGCAGAACAGCTATTCTAACGCGTTTCCTAAGTTTTCTTCTAATGATTCAACATACACAAGACAATGGTTTTCACTTTGAAATGCTGAATGCCTACATGTGGCCAATGAGTAACATGAAGGACATTGAAAAATTATTGCCTACAGGAATACACAATGATAACGCTGGAGGCTCGTGTCATGGCTTACGTGGTTAGTGGCGAGCCTTTCACAACGGAGGCGTTTGTTCGTTGACAAAATATTTCAAGTGGGATTTGCCGTGGATATTGTGTCATTGGGATAGGTATACATCCAAGCAGTTCTATATTACACTGTCAGTATCATTCCAGAAGTAGAGCATACTGATTCATTCATTCATGTATGCACGTCTTTATTTAATTAGTTAGTTGGTAAGCTAGTTATTTATTCAATTTACCTACGACTTTAACCAACGCTTTATAGTCTTATTAGGTCGAGGAAACTTTAACCAGCACAGTGAAAAAGAATTAACTTTGGATACTGAAACATAAAAGTACGAAATTACGAGGGAATTTAATTTGTTAACAGTCCTTTTGTACGTATGTTGGGATCGAGACCGAATACGTTGGTCATTTCAAAAGTTCTGCAAACTGCGTTTGCGCGACCAGTAGGATGATGCAATCTTTATGATTTTCGCGATAGTTGCGAGCCAGTTTTCAGTAAAGAACAGTGTGTGCGTATTGGCAGGCTACGTGGTCCCTGTTCTGTTAAAACGGAGCCTGGAAACTGAAGAAGAAACTGACTGGAGTCAGATCTCGCGCAGTGACCAGCGAACGGACATTAACGCGCGACCTCATGCCTCAGGTGCATTATCGGAAATTTTGGAAAAGTATGGATGGCAAGTGTTTCCCCACCCGCCGTACAGTCCTGACATGAGCCCACCAGCTTTTGACATGTTCCCAAAATTGAAGAAATCACTCCATGGGAAACGCTTCAGAAGCATTGAGGAGGTGTCTAATGAGGTGACGCGAGTAATCAGACCCATCAACAACGAAGGAGTCCTGACAGCAGTACAAGACTTGCCCAGACGTTGGACCGCTGTAATAAAGCACAGTGGAGATTACATTGAAGGCCTGTAAATATATTTTGTAAAATAAATTCATTTTTGTAGAGAAAACGTACAGTTAGCAGAACTTTTGAAATGACCCACTTATATTGCATTTGAGAGACATCAATCAACAGAGCCGGATATACACGTGGTGAACAAGATACACATATTGAATTCTTTCAGTCATAAAACCTCTTTACAGTTTTACTTAAAATACAGTACCGCGCGGAAAAGAATATATTTCGACTCTGTGACTAAGATCGGTCGTTTATTACGTCAATAAAAAAATAATTTTTTATGATCACAACCAAACAAGAACAATGAGAACACTTCTTGAGAAGATGGGCTTTATTGGAGGCTAGGGGGAGGCTGTGAACAGATCGGCGTGAATCCAGGTTTCCGCCGCGATGTAGATGATATCTGCGCTGTTCTGAGATATTACACGGCGTGGAGTGCTAATTCCGGACCGACGTTTCGGGACAACATATCGGTCTTACCTTCTAAAGTCAAGAAGTTCAAGAATAACATCTTCTTGACCTTCAAAGATAGGACTTAGAGGTTGTCTCGAAAGGCTGGTATGGAATTACCCCTCTACGTTGCGTCATACCCCAGAAGAGGGCAGATCTTGTGAACAGACCTGTTATTGCATTTTCTGTAGCTCCAACAATTAAAAAATTAATATATCCAAACAAATTTAAAGATAAGTTAAAGAATTTTAAGGAACCTTTTAACCATGACCTCTACATGACAACATAAACACGCCCATTAAGCTTCAAAACGACACCAAATGTTGTGCAATTATGCAAACCAAAAAAAAGTCACTCTAATAATATCACTTATATAAGAATGTTATCAAGATTTTGTCATCATCTATAAACAACACCATTCATTTTAAGGCTTAAAGTTTTGTAATTTTAGACTATTCGCTTGTTTTCAGAGTGACATATAACAGATGTCGTATTGATACAATTAATTCTCCTGATGATGGGCACATAACTGTCCGAAACATGTAGAAAATAGAAATAAGCATACATAAAAAAGGAACTGTGCGTCAAGTTGGTTATTTACAAGTATTGTTAATGCTCTATAGACTGTAGGGAATAATTAAAAACATAGAAAATTTTGAGGTTAAAATTTCATATGCATGATTAGGACAAGTAATGAGATTTGCGTTTCTTATTATCAGTGCAAAATATAGGAATGTGATAAAAATTTATGAAAATGTTTATAGTTAAATTTTCAGTTGAAATTTCATCGTGTAGTTTGATTTGAATGAAAGAGGAATTTACGTTTATTACTAAAACGAATTTTAAATTTTCGCATCTATATGAAGTTTGTACACTGTGAATATCACACGAGATACTACGAAATTTCCTTCATCTAGTTGAATAAAATATTACAGAATATAAATTAATACCACTGACAACACTGTCACTGTCTGCGTGGTGAATGCAGAAGCGTATGGAAAACACAGTATTAGAAACACCGGATCTGCGCTACAGTAACCTATTCAGTTGCACCAACTTAAGTGTGTTCATTACAGTCCCACACTCCATGACGGCTCTTCATAAACGCAAAGAAAGTCGGTGTGTACAGTGGCCCACTTTGCACGGTAGAAATCTGTTAGTACTACCGGAAGGATACGCCCATATGAAAGGCGAATCCAATGATGACGTCTGTGGAAAGCATACCGCATAACCGAGCACTGAAAGCGGATGGTAGGTTCCACCACCTTGCGTCTCCATCCGCCATCGATCCGCGTACAAGAGTACTCGAGTGTAAACCCAGACGTTTTCAAAATAATAATAATAATAATAATTTTATTTTTTTATTTTATTTTGTGTGTAGAAACCCGCAATCTTAGGCAATGAAGACAGACTGCAAGTGTATCCTTAGGGTACACTAATTGATATAATTAAAATGAAGTGAAAGGCAAATAGTACGAATCAAACACGGGCTGAAAATTTTATACCCAAACATTTGTAAATTCTGTTAAAATTAGTAAACATACTAAGCGTAAAAAATAATTATTAATTTATTAATATTTTAAGCTTTTCAGTAATTTTATTTGAAAATGCTATGTTTCAATTTTACACAGGCATATCCTTGACGGAATTTGCTGTACTTGTATGCCTTCGTACATACAACCATGTTGATCACCTTAGAGATGTGGAAACATGTAGCAGGAGCATAAGTGAATAATGAATATTTATTACTGGTCGTGCACTTTTTTGGATCAAATATTTACAATAAACATATATTCAATTGATCCAGTTATGCCATTTTACAACAATGAACACAAGTCTCAGTTTTGTGACCTATATTTAATAATTCTTTCCCGAAAAAAATATAGGTACATGGATATTGTTGAAGAGTAGGGGTTTTTTAATTCTTTGCTGTCGCAATACTGAACCCCCGCTGTGTTTTGTCGCAGGTTTTAATAGTCAACGTATATACGATTACATAGTTGAATAAAGAGAGACCAACTTGATGCCACTTGCTTTATTATTTCATTATTTACTGTTCAACATGTTTCGGATGTTAATACATCCATCCTCAGGGGCTTGCGACTTATTTGTTGAGTTATTGCATGGGTTGTATGGTTCACACTTCGAACCAGAACAATACAACCCATGCAATAAGTCATCAAATAAGTCACAAACTCCTGAGGATGGATGTATTAGCATCCGAAGCATGTTGAGCAGTAAATAATGATATAAAAAAGCAAGTGACATCAAGTTGGTCTCTCTCTATTCAACTATCAAGATGATGCACGGTCCAATAAACATAAGATACGATTACATGTTTTTTTAGCTTCCTGTGGCCCTACTCAAGAACGTTTGTTGAGAACGGATGTGCTGTGAGCACGACACAAAGCGTGCTTTAAGCTCGTAAACAAAAGGTACTGAACAAAGCAGTTGACATTACCTTCGGAGCGGATATTCTTTCCTTTCGAATAATACGGAGCATCAAAGAAGTTTGAAAACCTCTATTCAAATCCTAATTTGGCAAGGTACCTTGAATTCCATGTATAGTTTCCGCAAAACTTGCTGGTCAAAAGTTACGGCCGTTACGATGTTTGAGATTGTCACTGCTGGGTTTCTAAATACAGTGATACCTCGGCTAACGAAGATCATTCGTTCCGGAATCACATTCGTTAGCCGAAATCTTCGTTAGCCGAAACACACATACAGACGGAAAAGATAAGCTCCTGGAATGGCTCGACCGTTCATGTTTGCTGCTTAATGTTAGCGCGCGCATCCACTAAAACATTTGTTAGCCGAATCCATATTCGTTAGCCGAGTCCGAAAAACAGCGAAAAAAATCTTCGTTAGCCGAAAAATTCGTTAGCAGGGTCACTCGTTAGCCGAGGTATCACTGTATTCAAGTCTTTGGGAAGTTGTGCAGACTTGTGTTTGTTACCCTGAAGACAAAGTCATTAAATTCCTCCGACACGTGGCTCAGTATTTAGCAGCCAAAACGAGTTAACATGCCAGAACACCCAAATATGCAGGATATGAAATTTTTATGGAAATATATAATATTGTAAACGGTTTTTCTTTCAAGTGGCTATCGTCTGAGCACAGGCACGAGCAGAACGTAATTACAACCTTGAGTTAAATGTATCATGCAAACGGTAGAATGTGAAGTTCACTGTGTAACCTGTTATTAAATCACAGACGGGAAGTCACTAGGAAGCGCTAGATGAAATCGGGTGGTTAACACCACGCCCTGGCTGCCTTACCCCGGAAATGACACAATACCCATTGTATAGGAAGATGAGTGGGCCCCAGGGCCGTTCAGTACGGATGCGGAAAAACCTCCTCCCCACCCACGATTCGATACCCGGTCCGTCCAGCCCGTATCGATTCGCTCTACCGAATGAGCTAACCCGGCCCGCGCAAACTGTAGAATATTTAGGGTAAAATGTCAGAGGTTTTGTTGAGTGACGAAATATAAAGGATTTGCGATAACTCTATCGTGGCCTTCTTAAGGTTGAAACTCAGAATTTGGCTGGAGGTTACGAAGAATTAGAAGAAAAACTCATTAAGTTTAGACTGTGCCCTGACCAAGGTTCGAAACGCACACCTGTATAATATAATTAAGAGGTTTTACCACTTAAGTCAAATTACTCGGCTTTTGCTATTAATTCAAGACTTCAGATTACGTTTCAATACAGAGAAAAATTTGTTGACGATTATCTTACAGTGTGAAATCTATTGCAGTGCCTAGCTAGGGTCCACAAACTTTCTAAACTTCCTGCAGTCACCTCCAAATTTGAGGCGCCAGGAGTGTGACATGAAAGAAGTTCTGTAGTGAGGGTCACCAATGCAGGAATGGCTTTGTGAATTTCGCTGTTTCCTGGCACTTCAATACCGTCGCATATTTACTTATAAATATTATTGTCTGGAGGAAGAAAAGATGCAGTAATTAGCAATAGTTATGTTTAAAATATTCTGTAAAAATTTAGTTTCCCTGGCAATATGGCGACCCGAATTTGTGCGCCCATGATGTCTATTACGTTATACTCAGTCGCACACCCAGAATAATGGGCCGTAACTTAATTTTTTTGCAAGATGTTTGTGCTCTTGTATTGTGCGTATGAATTCATGCCATTAAATTATGATATGACGTACCTAATTTCTAGAGGAAAGTAGGCAACCACAACTAGCCTTATCACACTAGGATAAGGATAAATTCAACTAGAAAATAGTGACAAATATCTACCTTAATTTATAGCCCTGGGTGTCTAGGAATGCGTAATATTGGGCTCCCCTTCTCTGGTCGAAAATTGTCTCAAACACGAAGGGACACTTAACTGACAGTACAAACAGGCCTGTGAATCTGGCTGTTCACTGCTACACTGAAGAATAACGAGTATGCGTGAATATTCCTTCACTGCTCAAAATTCCCAGTCGCTATACGCAATAACAAATGCAGTCTAATGAACAAATACCTTAGCCAAACGCAATGCAGCTACCAATGTCACAATCCAACTTATTCATCCACTCACTCGGCGAGCACTGCTGATGTCACTGTCTCTTTACGAACTGTTGTTCACCTGCCTACTGTTCCTTCACTCCACTTCGTCTGGCTCTGCAGGACCTCGTCTGACAGTAAGCGAACCAAGTCACTCACCACTGACTCGCTCCCTGCTGTTTCCATTCCAAGGCCTGTGTTTAGATCTAATCTTTCTAGCCTAATTTCCCTCACGCGTCTTCAGCTTCGTTTCCATTGACAAATTTTTATCATGAATATTAAGTTATCCATACGTTGCATTTTCTTACCTGCACCATATAAATCAATTGATGCAATCCATAAATTATAATAAATTACGAACCAAAAATATACAATTCATGACAAGTATCAAACTCCTATGTGTTTCGAAACCGGTGTTCCACCCTCAGGGATTCTACTATAACAGGGGAATAACAGTCCAGCAAGGTAATCTAGATACTGATTGCCCTCACTGACATCATTTAAAATATTACTATTCTAGAATACCCAAATTTGACATGTACAAATTTAAAGTGTTGTGGTGTTAAATCTATGTCATTATCAAATAGGTTTAATATCACAACACTCTAAACTTACTGACAAAATCTTACAATGAATATATTTCTACTACATCTCCCACATTCTAGAAGCGATATCTCGAATAGCTGCTTAATTTATGATATCAAAAACAATTATTTCTTTTTTATCAATTTGATTAATTACGAGGCCCATTTCACCTAAAGGACCACATGACTAAGAATGTCGTTTCAGATGTATCACTACATTTCCTCCTACATTTCTAAAACGCCCAGCATTCCGATATCGGGGACACGCGGTGGCACAGTTGGTTGAGGCACTGCACTACAAGCCGGCAAATCGCGAGTTCGATTCCCGATCGTGTCATTGCAATTTCTCATTGACGTGATCCTTGTGTGGGTCACTCAGCCTCTAGCATAAGTAACTGAAATATTTCCCGGAAGCCTCAATCTCCTGTAATCCTCACGACCTCTACAGAGATTGCTGTGCCTTTTACCTTTGAAATTTAATGTGCAGTATGAAACTTGTTACAATTTAGTTTTCTGTTCCGACAGTATCTTCAGATCTAATGCACATTTGTAGCTTCACTTACGGCATACTGTTACACTCAAAGAGTGCGCTTTTATTTGTTTCATATATTTATCAGAACAAAAGCTATTATGTTCCTAAACAATCTTTTAACATTCACTGGTCCGTGCATCGCTAATACATTCGCAGAGGACAACCAACAAGATGCAACTTTTCACAATTTCTTTATTTCTGTAAGACGCTCTACATGTTTCAGACGGTTTTTCCGTCCATCATCAGGAGCCTAAACTGCACATACAGCGTCAGGTATTTGTCAGACCGTTACTGCTACCTGCTGCTAGCTTAGAAGTCTAGCAGCAGGTAGCAGTATTGGACGCTGTATGTGCAGTTTAGGCTCCTGATGATGGACGGAAAACCCGTCTGAAACATGTAGAGCGTCTTACAGAAATAAAGAAATTGTGAAACGTGGCATCTTGTTGGTTGTACTCTGCGAATTCCTAAACATTGTTATCGGATTAATCTTTAACACGAAGACCATACAATTTTATTTGTAGAAGACTCTAAAATTTTATCGTTTTTAGACCAATTTCAGGCCGCAAAGTGCGAAACTGGCTCGTAAATTGAGACGAATCATTACATTCAAGAAAAGCTCGCTGCTTTATGTTTTGATTCTTACAGGATATTTTAGATGTAACAACTCGGTAAATGCCTAAATGTTACATTTGTTGCTCACTGACTTGCTCTCCTCCACTATCACTTGACGTTACTTTAATGCCAGAACTAAGCATTGTAATTTACTGTGCCAACCTTTGTCTTTATCAGTCATTATACGTCTTTACTGTGCTGGCAGAACTGTTAGATTTTCCTGTCATCAAGAACGCCACACCTCTCATTAAATGCTCTTATTAATGGGCTAATCAATCTTCTGTCATAGTCAGAGATTGGGAGAGGCCAGCAGACGAGTGTCAAGACAGTCACCATTGCAGTTTATGTCAGGACCTTGGTTAGTGGCTCTGCTTTGTGATGCTGACTCCGCCTCTGTCCACTGCGTGCCAAGAGGCCCGTTGTTACTTGCCTTGCAGATTCCACGGTGTTACGTAAGGTCTATTGTAAGGTCTATTGTAAAATCTTGGCACGCAACTGAGGGCGATTTGTCTTTGTGAAGTTGTGAGATCGCATTTCGTAACGAACAGCACACGACACTAACACAGCACTCTTCAGCCTTTCATTGTCTTGTCAAAGTGATATTTGCAGGTACTTTCTTGTAAGTAATTAATCATATACTTTATTAATGCTTTGTTTAACGACGCTACGAACTGGGATTGTGTGGTCGGGTATAATGAGTACTCTACGGACTGGATTTTCGAGAATATGTTTTGATCCCTGAAAGGGACAACAGACTTCCATTCCACAAAACGTTCAGACGTGCACTTTGAACCATCTACCTTCCTATTCAGTGGTTACCAGGGGCTCTTTTCGCTGGAATAACGTGGCAGGGGAATAAAGTTGGCCACTTACCCTGTGTCGTGTCGAGGTTAAGAATAATTGGATCTATACCCCCAATTCCCCTTATGCCTTCATGTCGTACACAAGAAAAACTTCGCCCTTTTTTTTTATTTAACGAAGCTAACAACATCTGATTTTGTACTGCGTGGGACGGCAGTATGGTTATTGCATTGGGAAAGGTGTTTGAGGAAATGGTTGTGCTATAGCCTCAGGTACTGTTCCGACCTTAAACTAAAAAGGCTAATGGGAAACCAGTAGAATTCGGTCTTCTGGTCACGATTTTAAACCGCGATATTCAGAACTAGGGGAAGGACTTCCACCTACACGACAGTGACGTCAGATTAAGAGGTGTTAATTTCAATATGGTAAATATAATATGACTGGATTACATGACAAACATTTCTGGTCGTCCTATCGTCAAGGGTCAAGCAGTCTGCTTTATCCTTGAGAATGTAAACGACGTGTTTTTTCGAAACGTCGGTAACCAACTACAAACCTCCACGGTGTAACATCCGGAAAGAACGAAGGTTTCAAATACACCGTGGCGGAATCCTGAAACCTCGCAAACTAGGAAGTCCTTGCCAATCATGAGAAAATAACACAGGCGGGCTTAAAACTAAAGGATAAACGCGCCAATCGCTGTCGGAATGCACGTGTCCAGGAGGGGGGGGGGGGTAAATATTGTACGCCGAAGGGCAGATGTCTTCAGTTTTTGTATTTTACTTCGTTTCCAAAAGAAAAAAAAGTAGGACAGTGTCTTTAAAAATGTAAAAAAGAAAGTTTTTGGCGCATTCGCAAAAATTGAGAAAAGCGACTATTAGCGTCCTCTTGTCCGTCCGTCTGTCTGTAAGGAACGACTCGGCTCCCACTGGAAGGACTTCCATGAAATTTGATGTTTGAGAATTTTTCGAAAATCCGTCAAGAGAATTCAAGTTTTCATTAAAATCGGACAAGAATAACAGGCAATTTACATGAACACCAATATACATTTTTTATCATGAATCCTTCATAGAATGAGAAAGGTTTCAGGCAAAATTTGTAGGGAAAATCCAAACACACTTATATCCAATAACAGTTTTCTTTTCGAAAATCTTGCCATTTATGAGATAATGTGGGAAATTATAATAGCACCGTACAGGACACAGATGACATTATGGCTCATGCACATTGCATGCTGGAAAACTAAGGGTACTGACACACACTCAGAACATTATTAATTATTGTTTTTCCACTTCAACAACAGTTTCGCGAACGTGTCTCAATTTTACGTTACGCTTACACTGCCTGTCTTTTTCCCATTCACTCCAACCCAACACAGACAAATCACGCCATCATCGTTACGCAAGCCAATAATCAAACAAATTAACTTACAAATTCCTGGTCCAAGAGGTATAGTTCATTGTTGCATGTTCAAGATACACTAAACTTACTCTCACCTGCCAGACGACTTCTCTCTTTCTAACCCATTATCTCTCTCTTTTTCACTCTCCCCCCCCCCCCCCCCCCCCCCCCCCCCCTTTCTCTTTTTTCTCTTCTCCCTTTCCCCTTCC
>Ga0136643_10011520_pt1 | contig 13120 bp, 7 predicted proteins | sample TergutLab28metaG_FD_96883 | JGI IMG/M metagenome (GOLD analysis project Ga0136643, IMG submission 96883) | Labiotermes labralis P1 segment gut microbial communities from Petit-Saut dam, French Guiana - Lab288 P1 (version 3) (version 3) | ecosystem: Host-associated > Arthropoda: Insects >...
AGAAATTCCCCGCATTTCACGGAACCCGAAGGTTCATTACCGCACTCACAAGCGTCCGCCACCTGTCGCTATCCTGGGCCAGCTCAATCCAGTCCACATACACACATCCCACCTCCTGGAGATCCATCCTAATATTATCCACCCATCTACGCCTACGTCTCCCCACTGGTCTCTTTCCCTCCGGTTTCCCCACCAAGACCCTATACACCCCCTTCCTCACCCATACGCGCCACATGCCCAGCCCATCTCATTCTTCTTGATTTTACCACCCGCACAATATTGGGTGAGGAGTATAGATCATTTAGCTCCTCGTTATTGTGATATAACTGTCAATATTGACAGTATTTTCGTACATATAATGTATTGACTCTGGTGCTCTTTCCTTAGAGCATGTAGAAACGGGTGATAAATGGCTAAGTTAGTGTAGTTTTACGAAGTTATATTATTGCGATATAACTTCGTAAAACTACACTAACTTAGCCATTTATCACCCGTTTCTACATGCGCTTCTGTTTTCTAAGGAAAGATCACCAGAGTCAATATATTATATGCACGAAAATACTGTCAATATTGATCTTGTCTTAGTAATGTCTTAAAAGTTTGTCTGTATTAATATTTAAAACATATAAAATATTTAAATTTAATTATTATTCATGTGCTTAATTGAACCCGAGTAGGCGTCCAGTATTCTTTCATTACCTCTAACTGTATCTTATCACTTTATTTTATTCGCAAATCTAGTGAAATCATTTTTGTTGGCAATTTCTTTTTGACGCCATTTTTCTGGTATTGCGCGTAAGTTTCGATTTTACATTTGCGTTTGTTAGGTTTCAAATTTGTTTTATTGTCATTTGGGTTGGCGAACTATTCTTACACACTATTTAAGCTTCATCCTGCTAACGTGGAGAATGTGGTGAGCTCATATTAATGTCAGCAAATGACAGATGGGATTTAACTCGTCGTTTAAAATACTGTAGATATTATATGCATTTAATTTATTCTTACTTTGTAATTAAGATATTGATGAATGTATACCACTGTGCTGCAATTTTTACTTCTCTGTAGGGAAGTTACATTCTAATATCTAGCCTCTGAAGCTCATGGTGCATGTGACTGTTGTGCATGCTCACTGCATCCTTGACTGACTGGAAGTATTTCATGTTACTCTTTTTTACACCCTTCACCTTGCAGGGTTATCGGTTGTACGTATTTGAAAATCGATTAGTAAGTCAAATTGTCGACTGCAAGTATTCAACTAAGGACTGAGCCAAATGGCGGGCTGTCGTGAATTCTCGAGGCGTTCACGTTTCGTAATGGAAATATCGATAAAAGAAAAATGGCCCCGATTAACAAGTGGCATTATATGTGTCAAATTTATTTTCGGACTAAGATTAAGGCGAGAATTTCAGTGACGGACAGAAAACTTCATTGAAAACTGTAAGTATCATATAACCTATCAGAGTTTATTAATCCTCAAAATGTGTTCCGCTCCCAAGACTGAAACATTGAAACAGTAAGAAATGTCTCCTTTCAAAGTAGTATTTTGTAAGCACGGAATGTGACGTAATGTTGTAAATACGAACAGCAAAACATACTACGACAGTGAATGCTTGTAAAGCAAGAGAAGCAGAAATCTTTTACTAATGGGACGTGATATATCATGTCAGAAGACGGAAGTTCGTTGAGACTTTGCAGTTCCTACTTCTGGCACAACAGACAACTCTTCGTATTTCTCGAGTGGGTATTTTTTCCCCCTCTTAACGCTCTGCAAACCAACTGTTAAGGAAGCGAACAATAACTTCCGTAAATACAAAACGACTGTAGCTAAATTTTCCGTAAATAATCGGTCCATACACGGAAACTCTCTTCTTAATATTATCTTCAGAAGGACGAAGAAAAAGAGAAGTTACCATTTACTTAACTAGCAATACACAACCCGTGCATAAGCTATATTCTTAATTTTTCGTACGAACAAGCTTATTAAATTTCGTGACGTAATGATAACTTGTATCGTGGCATATGGTCACTTATAAAGCCCTCGGTTTATAACCTCTAAAACTAACAGCGAAAAGCATGTGTCTGCATAATACCTTGGCGAATTTTCTGCCGTATCGCGAAATACGCTTCGCTAAGCCTATTTGCCAAAACTTGGTATGTTTGCCTTGAAACTAATCAGTATTCGTAACCCACATACAATATATCAGGGGTGCACAAATTGTTCAAATATTTAGGGACCAATTCAAAATTCTAGGTGCTGTAAGGGTGATTTGAAGGATGTTACACAATGAAACCCCAAAATATTAGGTCCCACAGTACAAATTTAGCCGCCACGGCAACTGGGCGCCCTGTGCTAACAAATAAAGTGTCCCAAAAGTAAGTGAACCAGTTAGTAAAATATGACCTAAAACACATAGTAAATTTCTTTATTAATTCCTGTAATCATAAAAAGGTTTCGAAACGAGAAAAGAACTGGAAGAACTAAATCAAAAGAAATGGATAAAGATGACAGTTCCCATTGATAACGGGTTTAAACAATAACATTATCTTACATTTTAGGGAAACTTCCCCATCAACTGACCTTTTGGTCACTCCTTATTTATAATGGCTTAAGAATTTCCACTCTGTTGTCATTCTGCCATTATGTAGCCATCAGAGTTATTTGTAATTACGAATAGCATAAAAAAGTGGCAGCCTCAAAAGGATATGAGAGGCGCCTTTGTTTTAGAAGGTAGTACAGTCGACATTACAGGCATGCCTGGAGGGACTGAAGGAAAACGTGATATGCTTCAGGACATCCGAGATTCTGACCGAGTTCTGAACCCGGCAGCACCAAATAGGAAGCACGAGTGCTAGCCACTCAACCAAAATATTCGGAGGTGGTGACGATGAAGATAATGACGATGAAATAATAATAATAATAATTATTATTATTATTATTATTATTATGTAGCTTGTTTGGCACAAGTCCTCATACAGGGTGGTCCTAAAGTAGGTATATATTAGGTATAGGGAACTATCGATACTATACTGTATACCTACTTTTGGCCCACTTTGTATATATGACATGCAATTCAGCAGATATCTATGACACAGTACTTCAATCAAACTTAGGTTATTTAAGTTATTAAGAAGCTGGACAAGAGCAAGTACCCTAAGCAAGATTACAACATAGAAAAAAAACGCACTGTAAACTACGAACATAAGAAAACACACATAAATAAAGCATACCTAATAAAATAAAAGCTGCCAATATTATGAATGGATTGCCCGAGTGAAGAAGACAAAGAATAAAATAACCAAAAAAATGCTTTTGTATTCCAAATGGCCGTGCTGAGTCTTGTGACATTACCATCATCAACAGGTCTAGGTCTAGTGTTCGTGAACATTATCTTTTAAAACGGTTTCTAATTTTAACTTCACAGAAACCACTAGAGTAACACTGCAAGGCACTGGTAAAAACCTAGGGTTTTTTTTTCAAAACGTCGAATGATGAATTAAGATGCCTTCGCCAGGAATGCAGTAAAAGAAGATTCAGTGGATTTAATTTTCTTAATTGTGGTGGTTAGGGAAGAAATTGAAAAGACTCTTGCAGCACAGTCCTGCGAATTTTCCTCCCATTATATCAGATATGGACCAATCTCCCTGAGAAATGAAATTTTTTTTGGCAAGAAAGGCAGTCAGATTTTAAAAACGTAAAGCCTTGTCATTTTGAAGATTTTTTAAAACAGTACAAAATATAGAGTTGATGTAACGATCCAGTAAAACCTTACACACCAAATTATTATAAGACCTGTAACAGAGTGCACGAAACGTAAGAAACAAAAATCTCTAGGGCACATATTTGTAACTTCATATTTCTGGTCAAACTGTACTTCGAAAGCATCCGTAGTAAATAAAATATTATTCACAAGAGTGCTGTGTTTATTAGTTTCTTACGTACAGTTACTATTCATATTTTTCTGTTTAGATGACTTCATTTTTCTGCAATGTGTTACTTTGTGTTTTGGTAGATAGGTAGCAAGTGTGGAGATGGAGACAGCACTTTGTGTTTTGGTAGATAGGTAGCAAGTGTGGAGATGGAGACAGCACTTTGTTCCGAGATGTCGGTGACTCAATGCGAAATTACAAGGCATCATATTATAGACAACAGTTACCGTGACAGTGAACCTCCCTGATGTATATGACGTAATTTCCCTAAACACTCAACCAGCCAAAGCTAAAATCGGGTCACAAAATCTTGTATTTATTAACAGAGTAACTTATATATATATAACTGGTACATGCCCTTTGTGCTTTAGAAGTACTGTAGATACAATGAATCATATTGTCAACAAACAATTCTCCATTCTTTTTATTAATGTTCTAACAGTGCATTATATATAATGGCCGAAATATTTAGACCAGATGAAATTACAAATATAATTTACCACAATTTCAAAACCCACCCACAGTGTGTGGGTGTGTGTGTGTGTGTGTGTGTGTACTTATATATATACACTTATCAACAGAGGTATTCCAGTCTTATCAAGTGCACTAACAGCGTAAAACACGAAATGACCACGGACTAAAGATGGCGGTATTGACTAGCTCTGTAGTGATATAGTACGACAACTCAATCAATGCCATTTTGCAGACTGATATAGCATCGCAGAAATAAACTGAAAACATGGTCCATAAATTCACTTTTAAACTTACAGGTCTGTATATATATATATATTTTTTTTTTTTTTCGAATGCACAGTACATAGATTGTATGCTCTATAGAAAAACTATGAGATGCCATTGTTCATCTTATTTGAAACATGAGGCAGATAAATTTTGTGCCTTTTATTTGTGCTTTTATGCGAACTGCCTGAAGATGGTTATGCATAATGCCTTAAACAGGTCGCCGTGGAACACAAATAAAAACAAAATTGAACTGTTTTGCAATTAATGATTTATTATGTCTACGGTCATTTTACATTATATTTGTTTCACCTGAAATTCAAGGTTTCTGAAGAATAAATTAAAATGTAATATAAATAAACTCCAAAGAGCAGACTTTCTATTAGGAAGCTAATGGTCTTTTATTTATTAGAGAATTTCTTATCTATAGAATTCCAAATGTGTATTGTCTTACTGACCGGTGCCTACCGTAAGTCAGAAAAATGCATTCGCCACTTTTCTATTGGTTTTAAAACTCGGAATATTATCATTTTTCCATTTACCCCTCTGTCTTCTTACTCGTTCTGTATTATGGGTTTCTGAACAAAATTTTACACATATTTTCCTTAAGTCTCGTTCTACATACCCTTCCTATCTCATACTACTTCATTCCATAACCGCACTTACATTCCCTACCAACTGCTACCACTATAAAGTCTGAATGCAATAGAGATGAGGTCACTCTTAATGTAGACCATGGAAAAACAAGAAACTAATTTGCGGATGGAAAAATAAGAACTACAGCAACACGACCTCCCCAACCCCAATTCCCAACACAGACATAACAGACACCAGCTATTACTCAGTAAGTCTCACAGCACGTGCCGGACGCCACAGCATAGACAAACGGGGACATAATGTTAAATGGAAGAATGATGAGGACCATGAGTTCCATGACGATTTCTCAGAAACTTATTTTTCTTCGGAATTTAGTGGATAATATGTCCCGAATACTGTTGCCTGGTAGTGACACTATAGACAGTAAAGGATTCCTAGAATACCCATTTCCCCATCACAACACTGTCATTCCACAATTTCCAAGAATGTGCGCTGGTACCTCGTAATATCGACATTTGTAATACGTTAAGTTCAAAATACTGAAGTGTATACCAGTAAGGGTTTTAATATACTGGAACCCACGTTGTTCAATTCATAGATTCGCAAAAGCTGCTTCGGAGATTGTTGGTAATATGACAATATTAAAATAGATTTTAACAAAGAAGAAATGAAAAGTTCACTCGACTCAGCTGGCTGTAAAGAAATCTTAGTGGCCTAATCTTATAACTAAATCTGTGGAATACAGGGCTTCTTGAGAAACCAACAAGTGTCCCGAATTTTATTCAAAACTGCAGTTCATTCTAGTTGTCACAAAAGCTGGTCAATTGTCCCCATCCCGAGACAAATTGATACATTTCACCTCATATCATCCTGTTTCTTTAAGGTTGATTTTAATAATATTCACACATCTAAGCCTAGATCTTTAAGTTTCTCTTTACTTGAGGTATTCCCAACGGAATGTTTGTTCCGGGCTAACCTTGGTCTAGTGCTAAGGCAGGCAATCCCAGTTAGTTCATGTTGCCAACACTTTATTAATTATTTTGGCCATACCGACAGAGAGGAATGAGACATCGTTATTGATTGATTTTCACCTATTCCGCACATATTGCTCTAATATTAATAGTTACCGCGTAAGTTTAGAGGCAAAGGTCTGAACGCTTTGCAGTCTTCACCTTCGATTTACGGTCAAAATACAGAAGTTTAATCTCAGTTCTTACCTGAATACGAGATTAATCTTTTCCCAGAAATTTGACGTTTTTCACCTAGGCGCGTGCCCCGTAAATTGCGAAAAGTGACCACAAGCTTCGCCACATCTGTCTGCTTCTCGGTCCGTCTGCATGGAACAACTTGGCTCCCACTGGACGGATTTTTCATTAATTTCAATATTTCAGTATTTTTCGAAAATCTTTTGAGAAATTAATTTTTCGTTAAAATCTGAAAATAATAATAACGGGTACTTTACATGAAGACCGATATACATTTTGATGGTATCTCGTTCAGTTCTTCTTAGAATAAGAAATATTTCGTACAAGCATTCTACAGAAAATAAAAAAACACATTTTTGTTCAATAACTTTGTTTTTCGAAAATCTTCCCCGAAAGAGATAATGTGGAAGAATTTGGCAGAGCCGTGCAGGATACAGAAAACCATGTGGCGCATGCGCATTGCTATGGTGGATACCAAATCTGCAAATATACACTCATTTTATGTAATATATTTTGCTCTTCCACTGCAAGAAAAGTTGTACGAACGCGACATACTGTTATGTCAGACGTACGTTGCTTGTCTTGTATTCCTAACAAAAAAGAAGACGAATTCCGTAAAGTAAATGATTTAAAAGCAGAGTTATTTTGTGAGATACGACCTTGTATTTGAAAATATGGACAAGTTAATGTAAGATACAGCAGACCTCTTTTTGTATTAAAGAACCGTCCGAATCGAGTCCTGTCTGTACCACTGGTTATACCAAGTGAAGTTAATTTTATGTATATGAAACGGGGCGTTCCTTTCAAAATCCATTTGCCGAAATTACCTTTTGATTTAGTCTGACCATTCCATAACACTTCATTTGTTATAATATCAGTACGCAGATCTCAGTTAAAGTATAAGAATTTTTAATAGCCACGAATTTATTAAACTAAACCGTCCTTGATATTAGGCTTAATATTCGCGGAAGCGAGATGTAATTTCGGTTCATATTATTCATGTTCTTTACATTAATACTGTTTTTTTTTATAATTCCAAAAGTACAATCACAGCTAATGAATATTTTTTTAAATGTTTTATCACAAAACATACTTTCCTGCATGTTTCGACTCGACATAGGCATCTTCAGAGAGATTTGGACAAAATGAGTTACTAGTTGTGTGTACGTAAAACATTAACTTTAAACATTACGCACAGAATAATATTTATAAAATATATGACTGGTCAGTTAAAGACACAGACTGGAAGTTAGCTTCCACTAGTTCAATAAAGTTTTACAATACTCTTAATAACTTCAGAAGACTCAATTAGCATCAGACTCGAAGACGTCTACACAAATTTGACGTTCCTAGAGCCGTGCATCGTAATATTATTATTTCTATAGCAAAAACCAAATAGGTGCACTAATGTATCAAATTTATTTTATTTTGGAATGACACTCTACATGTCTCGGACTGTACATAGAGCAACAAACATTTGTCAAACAGATAATGCTGTCTGCTTGCTAGCAAGCAGACAGCAGTATCTGTTTGACAAATGCCTGTTGCTGTATGTACAGTCTTGAACTCCTGATGAAGGACGAAAAGACCGTCCGAAACATGTAGCGTGTCATTCCAAAATAAAATAAATTTGATACATTGATGCATCTAGTTGGTTTTACTATAGAAATAAGTCTACATATATGTGTGCATGCAGAAGCGCGGCACTTGAATTGAGAAGGCAGAACTGGATATAAACACCAGACTCAATAATTAACTTGCAATCTATACTGTTAACTGATACGTCATATTTTAGGATATTGTTATCCTGTGCACGGTTTTTAAACTCATCTTTCACACATTGAAAACCAGAAATCCTTTACATATAAATCTCCCTGAAGACGTCTGTCTTGAGCCTCAACATGAAGGATAATATAATTTGTGTTAATACTTTTAAATTAATATTTATCAACTGTAATTGCACTTTTCTCGAACTGTACAAATGTACAACTGTACAACAGTAAACTGTACAACTGCACAAATATACAACAGTACAACTGTACAACTGTACAGCTGTACAATTGTACAACTGTAAAGCTGTACAACTGTACAACAGTACAAGTGTACAACTGTACAACTGTACAAGAGTAGCATTGATTCTTTAAAATTACGTGAAGGAAAAAGTGCTCTAATTGAGCACTGTGTCCTGACTTACAGATTTTCAGCCATCTTTGCAGCTCTGTATTTCGAGAATACAAGAAAATTCTAAAATAAATTGAGAAAAATGGGAAACCCACAACCCTACTCAGATTACTATGCAGTTCTCAGCTCATCCACTTATTTTACTTTGTTTTTCTTTAATTATAAAGTAAGAAAGAAGCAGACGAATATACATACATACTACCCACTTGAAACACAAGCAAGGCTACAATGAAATAACGTCACTGCAGACTTAAGACTTAAGTGTCTGGAGGGCGCAACTGGAGATTCACTATTAATTACTGTGCAGCCACACAGGGAGTTTAAATTCCTTGCCTATTCTGTGCTGTTATATGTATCTCTTTCTCTGTCTCTCTTTTCGCTTGCTTTCACCCATTCTCTGTTTTACATTAACATTCGTTGCGTGCAGTTCTATTGTACTGCGTCATTCAGATGCAAAGTGTGGTGATTAACTTTGATGCGACCCCTCAGGAGGAAGAGAGGAAACTTTCCATAGGATGCGAAAATGCATTGCTACATAATGTTCGTATCCAGTTTGCTATTCTGTAAGACCTGTCGGTTCTTATCCATCCTTGCATCTTTCTCTTTTCAGCACCATTCCATCCTCCTGCCTTCAACCTTGGCCTTTCTGTCAAAAGTTACTAAACCTGAAGTAAAACCACTTACAACTGCACACAATCTTACAACTAATGAATAATAATGTTGAGAAGAGATGTAATATAAGAGAAGGAATATTTGCTACAATACCGTTTAACATAAATAAGAAAATACGCTTGGAATACATAACCTTATTTTGTACCTGTCTCCTATATTTTCAAACAAATGCCGCTCTGACCTAACAACATATGTTTCAGAAAATTTAAAACATGTCAATAAAATAAAGCCTCATAGCCTTGAATATATCATTTGTTAGTCTAAAAGTGGTAGCTTCGAATGCATGTATGAATACAGTAACATGAAGCTACAGAAATTTTAATTAAAACTCAATAATTTGCCTTTTCAGTACCTTTCTTATAATTATTGTTTTTTTTAGGAGAAGAAATTTTTAAATGCTTTATTGCCTACAGGACGAGCTGTGGTTACTGAAATACATGCCTGTTAGGTTTAATGAATTTAACAAAACGGGATGACCGCAACAAATATTATAATACATCATTTCGTACGTCATGAAGAAGACACTTCTTGTCCAACATACAGTCCAGGCTGGTAAGTCTCTAGAGAGAAATAACTAATTTTATTCTGAGAACTGTATAAAATATATATATATAAATTGTGTGAGAGTGTGCAGAATTGATTAGTACTTCAGCGGACCCTAGATGCAGTGAAGACTGGGCCTTAATTTGTTAGTGCAACGCAGATAATTTAAAAGCTCAATCATTCCGCATTTGTTACCCCTCATTTACTTTTACCTGTAATGTTTCATTACCCGTATAATTTGAAGACACGTAATTTGCAGATCTAGTAACAAAAGCATGCATCCAGCAATGTTTTTTTTATTGAAGTAGCGTGTAGGATACAAGCTAAATGATCCGGGGTTCAAAGTTTGGTAGGGAAATGACACTTTTCTCTTTTCCAAAATGTTCAGAATTGCTGTGGGTTCCCTCCAACCTCATATTCAATGGATATCACCATTATGTTTCGGGGGCAAAGTGGCCGGAGTGTGAAGTTGACCCTTCACATTATACAGAACCGAGGTTAAGAATGAGTGGATCTATAAATTTACTTCCTCCCTACGCCTGCATGAGGTGAACAGGGACAGCATTTGTCTTTACATTTTACTAGGAAATAGCAAACTGATTGTTATTGAATATTAGGAAACGATGCAAGAGACAGAACAGTACGGAAAGTCAGCTATTCATTTACTTATTTATAGGCGACAATCATAAAATATACATCTTGTAAACAATACAGAATCTACAGTAATACTGAAAAGACCCAGAAATTGTTCTCCCTACCGATATTATTCAGTCCGTAAGGTGAGGTGTAGTCTGTGTAGACCAAAGACACGAGATCAGAACAATGAGTCGGCCAATGCAGAAAACAGTGTTGGTAGTTTAATTTACGACTATCACAGGACTATGTTTTTTTTTAATTACGCTGGTAGACAAAGGTACGGAAAAACGAAGTACTAAATTTTAAATTAATTCTGATATGTATCCAAATTAAGAAGCAGAATTTTGCATAACTTTATGTTCCTGTCTTATTTGTCATGAATTTTGACCCAAGGATAGCGATTGTCTCAAGTTCGCACTTTTATCTTGAAATTATATTAAATTTTTTAAACGTATTACAGGAAATAATGTTCAATCGCGAGCACATGATTACAGGCTTTTAAACGCTGTTATTATTTCTGTCTATACACAATGTGGGCTCATAGGTCTTGCGTACAAATAAAAAAAATGTCAAACAAAACATCTGTTTATGTTTACACTTGAAAACTATAGATTTTAATAAACGTAGGTTTACCAGAATTATCTAAAACAGTTTATTGTGCAACTGTTTTCCAAAAAAAAAAGTTAACACTATTTGTGTTTGTTATGACACTCTTCCCTGAACGTGTAACACAATTTGGCCTGCAAAGGAAAGCTGAAGCTCTAACTCCGTCGTAACATCATCCTCCTTCATACCCTAACAGTTGCTCAGCTAGTCAAGAAATCCCTCTCTGTTTCTCCAAGCAAATACAGAATCTGTATTGCAAACATTTTCATCTCCAATCGCTTTCTCCTTTTTTCCAGCTCACAGATAATAAACTTGCCATTTCTGATTTCACGCTATTATTACCCCTGCATTTATATATGAGTGAATTTCGCGTTTAAAGCTATGTTCTTGTCCTCATCTGGAACAAGAGAGAGTTTTATTCTTCTGCAGTATCGATCCAAGCCTTCGGCAGGAGACAAAGGCAACAGAACGACAGGGAGAAGTGAATTTCATGAACGAACGTTACTTGAGTTTTATTTCCGTTTTTCCACTTCCAACCTTCCCGCCTCCACCCCCGTCCCCCTCCCCCAAACACACACATTTTCTGCTATTATTATGAGTATACCCCCACTCCAGGAGACTCGGTCGGAAAATGTTATTCAAAGTGCCAGCAGAACTAGACGGATGTCCATAGGTTTTGCAAAGTATTCCACATACATTTCACCTGTAGGAAATAATGGTACACTTTGTTGAATAAGTTGTGCAAGACATGGACCTTATTGTGTATTCTGTCTTGAAGCAGCGTGAAAAGACACATAAGGGTGAATTAGATGGGTCTGCGACTTAACACGTGTAAATTACACTCTGTCTGCAAGGAGTCGATTCATATTCTGCATTGCTAGCATGAAATACACTGCACAACCTTTTTATGCGATAAATGACGTAAGCAGTGACTATGCGCAGAACCGCTGACAATTGCACATCGATCAGGAAGAAAGAGCGGTTCCCTGACTCAAAACCTCGATCTACATGTGTCGTGCATCTGAGTCATTCGAACGGCGAAAATAATCCCACTGGGCACATGTAAGCTGAAACGCAACAGTTCAAACTTAACATTTGCAAAAATATTTTTCAAGAATGGGAGAAAAGAAAAGAAATATTTTTATGAAAGTTTATATTGTGAATATTACGTGAAGCCGACATAAATTGTGACTGTACTATGGAGGTATTGATCATAAATAATTTGCACTTTAAATTAACGCCCAGCATAGAAGGTGAAATTATACTCAATGCTTAAAGTAATTTGTGTCTGACATTACAACACTGAAGCAACGACTGTAAAACACTGTTGCTGACAGCCACTGCACATTTGTTTGTCACGTACGAGCGCAACATAATGAATGTCAATATAATTTTACCACACCTTAAGCATTAAGAGCGCCTGTTACATTCCAGGCCATGTGTCTGTTTGACAGACGATGACAGTTTCCCTGAAACCTACCAAATAAGACAACCAGTGCAAAGCTCAAAGATATCGATTTAAGTGATTCGTTTCTATCGGCAGATTTCTGTCACGTTAATAGTTAATTTGTTACTCTTTACGAAAACACTTCTTATTTTAAAATTTTAATTATAAAAAAGGTAAATTCTTTTTTATTCCAGTTAAGTTATGTCTTGTTTCATTTTTAGTTCGTTAGAACACCATGATTTCTGTGTATGTGTGTGTGTGTGTGTGTGTGCATGTGTGTGTGTGTGTGGTTTGTGTATGTGTGTGCATGTGTGTGTGTGTGTGGTTTGTGTATGAGTGTGTGTGTGTGCATGTGTGTGTGGTTTGTGTATGTATATGTGTGTAGCGTGTGTGTGTGGATGTGTGTGTGTGTGTGTGGTTTGTGTATGTGTGTGTATGTGTGTGTGTGTGTGGTTTGTGTATGTGTGTGTGTGTGTGCATGTGTGTGTGGTTTGTGTATGTATATGTGTGTAGCGTGTGTGTGTGGATGTGTGTGTGTGTGTGTGGTTTGTGTATGTGTGTGTATGTG
>Ga0136643_10011521_pt1 | contig 13119 bp, 9 predicted proteins | sample TergutLab28metaG_FD_96883 | JGI IMG/M metagenome (GOLD analysis project Ga0136643, IMG submission 96883) | Labiotermes labralis P1 segment gut microbial communities from Petit-Saut dam, French Guiana - Lab288 P1 (version 3) (version 3) | ecosystem: Host-associated > Arthropoda: Insects >...
GTTTGAAGGGGGGTGGAAAATTTTGCCCCCCCCCCCCCGCCGGGATTCGATTCCTGGCCCGTCCAGCCAGTAGCGATTCGCTACACCGATTACGCCATCCCGTCCCGTATTGTTGTTGTTGTTGTTGTTGTTGTATTTGAGGTAGACCAGAACCCCTTGCTTATCCTCAGTTTGGCGTCGCGATATGCGTCAATATCTATATTTAAAATTGCTGGAACGACAGCTTCTCCCTTGTTTGTTATCAGGTCTTTAATTTTCTTTCATAATTGTTTCTTAAATAGGAACTTTAAACATTGACCGCGGGCTCCTGTTACGTTATAGTAGCAGGAAATGTTGAGTCATTGACGGAGGTTGAAAAAAGTGTCGTTGTTTGGTTTACGTAGCGCGTACACAAAGGAGTGATAAAAAATTAAGTAAGCACCTGGAGCACCGGTACGTAGGCCCATTGGTCTCTGTGGGCTCGAGAGTGTTCAGTCGTTATGGCAACCAGACGTAATTCGAGGGAGACAGCAGAATTAGTGGCGGCTTTCTTTCACAGTTGGTACAATGACTTCAGTAATGCTCCTGGCTAGAGACATGGACTTTTGAAAGGGGGACTTGAGAAGGGTGTCCAGAATGTGCCTCTGCGCGTGTATGGAATTAAAGTAAGCAAAGTCAGTGCCGGCCCGTGTGTGATCTAGAAACCTTTTGAATGAGGAGGCCCAGGCCCACTGTTGAGTTTAAAAAAAAAACCGGCACAGGCGAGTGATAGGAAACCTTTTAGTGGCAGTTACAATAAATGCGATTTAAAGATTAGAATAGGCTATAAGAGTGTTAGTATATACAGCTTTGCGCTATAGCCGGTAGGTAGCGGATTCGATTCCCGATGTTGTCACTGGAATTTTCCATTGACATAATCCTTCTGGCCGCACTATTGGCCTAGGGTCGACTCAGCCTCCGACAGAAATGAGTACCAGGAATATTTCCTGGGGGTAAAAGCGGCCGGTGCATAGGGTTGACAACCTTACCTCCCACATGTGCCGATTGTCATGAAATCTGGGAGCCTCAACCTCCTGGAAGCCTCAGGGCATGTCCAGCCCTGATCAGGGACTGATTTGCTTGTGTCTTGTTTTGTCGGCTGTTTGATTTGGATGTGAAAATCCGTCAGTCACTCTGCCAGAAGAGCATAAATTGTGTTCGAGAAGAGGGAGTTGAGAATGTTGGAACGCGAGACGAAATATTTGGCATACGTACCCATTTTATAAAGAAAAATAGACTTGTGTCGTGAAGGTTGCGTGTTTGTGCACCACTCGCGTACTTGTACCGAATTCTGATGAAAAGTTCGATGTACAGATTGCCAGCTGAATCCACGCAGCGTTAGGAACGCTGCTAGGCCCGTTTGATGTCGGGTATGGAGAGTTCGTTTGGTAACAGAACTGCGAAAAGTACGCGGCTTTTATTTTATTTTTTTTTTTTTGTGAATGTCTTTCATCTTTCTTCGCTTTTTAGGCGTGTTTGCGAAAGGAGCTTATTATTAGTTTTGTCATTTCCGTCAGCCTGTCTTTGCGTCTGTCCCATGGGACGAATTTCTGTGAAATTTTATACTCGGGACTTTTATGAAAACCTACCGACAGACTCCAAATTCGGTTAAAATCTGGCCAAAATATCGGACACTTCGCATGAAGACTTTATTGCGTTGTACTGTTGCCGGCGACATAGAATCGCCTTGATAGCATTGTTGTGCAACAGTCGGTATTATTATATTGTTGGCAGTGACATGTAACTCAACAGTACGCACGGTAGGTGTTGTTGCGTTTCCGTTTCAACTGTGGTTACCCGAACGCGCCACAACGTTGCGTTATACGTACATCGGCAGTCGTGTTCTTTTGTTTGCCAAGTGAATTGAACCGATGTTCAGAGCTCTGAAAATCCTGACAACATATATGTTGTAAACTATATTATTTTGACAGACTATCCATATTTAAAAATAGCTGTTACTGATCCACCGTCAAGACTTCCTCGTAATATGTTAATACTGAGGTGTATGTTACAGTGGACAGTAGTGTGATTTCTGCGGTTACTAAGTTGCGTGCGTTGGTTATTTGACGAAGCTTTTTATACCAACGGGGGACCACGGTAGCACAGTGGTTAAGGTGCTGTGCTACAAATCGGAAGGCCGCTGGTTCGATTCCAGATGGTGTCATTGGAACTTTTCATTGACATAATCCTTCCGATCGCACTATGGCCCAGGGGTCGACTCAGCCTGTAACAGAAATGAGTACCAGGAGTATTTCCTGGGGGTAAAAGCGGCCGGTGCGTAAGGCTGACAACCTTACCACCATCCTGGGCCATTGTCACGCAATCTGGGAACCTTAAATTCCTGGAACCCTCTAGGCACCTCGGGCCTGTAATGGGACTGATTTACCTCTATTTTTCTATACCATTGTAGTTAATGGCGTGGAAAACGTAAAAGGTAAAGTTATCCTTGTGCACGTCATGAAGGCATGTGGGGGAGTGGAGGTATAATTTCATTAATTCTTAACACCGGGCCTAACTAGAGGTGAGTAGTTAGCTTTACACCCCCACCTATTTACTTCCTGGAAAATAGCCCGCCTCCACCCAATCCGTAGGAGGCTGGATGGGCCCAAGATTCGGTCTTGACGGTTTCGCGAAGGAAAAAATCTTGTTCTCCCACACGGAGCCTATAAATATTATGGAATGCTAGGCTAATTGCGAATTAATATTTGGCAGGCGCAGTGGGTTTCCTAGACAGAGCAGCTGTCAAATGCAGTTGTATGCGAAGGAGTTGGGCCGACTTTCCGGGAGGAACGTCCGACTATTCGGCCTGAGTGTGTTCGCTGAACAGCTACTTCTCTCTATGTATAGAACGAAATGTATGTAAGCTGTTTTAAGGTACTGTCCTAGTATTTGCTGACAGGGACCACTGAAAACAATGAAGCATATTAGGCCAACAGGCTTTCGAGCTCCTGACCTCCCGAATACGAGGCAGCAGTGCTGAGCACTGAACCGCGGCTTTCGGTGTTCATTGGAATGTTAGTAATTGAGAGAAGGGAGCTTCAGGGAAGTTGGGTTTTCTACAAGCCCCTTTTAGAAGCGATCATAAAATTGCGAAATTGACTGATTCATGTCTGTCTTTCCGGCCGCGTGGAACAACTCTGGTCCCACTGGAAGAATTTTCATGAAATTTTCTATAGGATTTTATGAAACTCTGTCGAGAAAATTCGAGTTTGGTTGAAATCTGACAAGAATAACGTATACTTTACATGCAGACCGATGTATATTTATGATAATATCACGGTGAATTATTTTCAGCGTGAGAAATATTTAGAAAATAATTGTAGGGAAAATCAAAACACATATTCCATGTCAATAATTTCTTTCCGAAAATCGTGCCATTTATTAGATAATGTGGACAAATATAGTACAGCCACAAGTGACTATAATACAGCACTGGATAACTAAGGCTACAGACACACACTTAGATTACGTAATACGAGTACTTCCTGCTTTTGCACGGCAGCAGTTGTATGCGATCGCCCTTCAGTGTTGCGTTATATGTACATTGCCTCTCATACTCCATACTGCATCCAGGTCTCCCAAATTGTAATTTCCCTTCAGGTTTTCCGACGACGTTTGAATGTGTATTGAGATGGATGCGGATTTTGTGTTCCCCTGTGTGGATAGGTGCTAGACTGTGGACAGCTGCTCGAGGCAAGTATTCAAATGGCTAATAGATTAAATGAAATGAACGGCTGAACACCGGTAACTAAAAGGAACAGATTAATTCTTACACCAAAATATCACCTGAGAAGGCAAACAGAACTGTGAACGCCTGACCTGCCTAATCATTTTCCAAGAAACTCTGTTGTGATAGCTTAGTCGGTACGGTGACTGGGATATGGGCTGGGCGGTACGGGATTCGATTCCCAGGAGGGGAAAGATATATTTCTGTCCTTCAAAATATCCAGACCGGCTCAGGTCCCACCCAGTGTTCTATTTAATTGGTACCGTTGGTTCATTCTTTGGGAGTAAAGCGGGTGAGGCTCATCACTTACCTCCATTTGGTGCCGAAGCTAAGAATGAGTGGAGCTGTGTCTCTGTCCATTGATGTTTATGATGTGCGCGGGTACAACTTTACTTTTCCCATTACCATTAAAATATGACCTTAACTACACCTGACATGCATTCTAGAGGCCCTCAGTTCGCATCCGATATCTTCCGTTGCTGTTAAATTCTCGTACCAGCAGACAAACAGGCCTGTATATTGTTTAAAGAAGCCTCATGTCGCGAGAGTTATAGTGCTTTGTTAACACCGCATGTTTTTTGTTCCTCGAACCAGGTCACCGGAAGGGCAAAAAAACTTGCTCATGTTACGTCATTTCCCCTACACCTGTTGAAACTATGCTTGCCATATTTCAGCGTTTCACAGAGCAAAGAGAATGTTGCCTTCTTCAAGGATTTGTGATACCCACTAGTGAACCGACACATATATCGGTCGTTATAAAACGAGTTTTATTTAAAAATCAACACTTTTTACTTCATAGGCCTGTACGACCATTCTGATAGTTTCAGTCTCTCGTTTCATGGTGTGAAGTACTGTGTCTTGGACTTTGGTTCCGCTTAACCTCAAAAATAACCCACCGAAATCGATGTCTTCTTCCTTCCTTCTAGTATGTGCCGAGTTGGTTCCTCAGCTCTTTTGTCATAATTTTACGTAAGGACAGTCGCACAGCTGTTATGTCTGGATTTGTTTACGTCGTCACGTTACAAATTAGCAGTAGCAGACTGGTAATGTAGTGGCTGTAATGTGAGAGGCCGTCGTTATTTTATGGGTTTGGTAACTCTTCACGTAAGAACGTAAACTTGAAGACGCCTAAACGCGAATTATAAGGAAAATTTTATGTTATTCCTACGGCACATGTTGTTACATCAGTATATCATCCAACATGTGCGCTCTATGATACATCAATTATGCCATATATCAACTCCTACATGTTTCGGCACCGAGTTGCTGTCCTCAGCGCCTCATTATAACAAAGGTATATAAGCTAACACGCCAATCTAGACTATAATCTTCCTTATAGGAACGACTAGAATCTTAAAAATACATAAAACTGATAACCATAAATTAGAGTAGTAAAAAAAAAGTAAAGTGATCCCGTTACAGGCCCGGTGTGGCCCAGAAGGTGGGTAGAGGTATAGCTCTACTCTTCCATGACCGCGGCACTAGAGGGGGTGAGTGGTCAGCAGCACGCCCCGGCCGCACTTTAGCCCCGGGAAAGACCCGGTACCCGTTTTACAGGAGGCTGGGTGGATCCCAGGTCCGGTCCGGGCGGGCGGAAAATCTCATCCCCACCGGGATTCGATCCCGGACCGTCCAGGCCGTAGTCGCTATACAGACTGAGCTACCCGACCCACAAATTAGAATAGTATTATATTATTATTAAAATACGTAACAAGCCGCCCCAGTTGCCAGTTCTTAGTTATTGTAAGATATACGAGGGGGTGCTGATAAGTCCTGAGCCCGACTGGGAAGGAAACAAGTTACAGCGACCAAACTCGGAATATATTCAACATACTCCCAACGAAGCTTAGTACACTTCTTAGCCCGTTGCTCCAACTTTTGCAACCCACTCAAAAAAAAAAAATTAAGATGTTTGGCCGTCCAACCAGGTCTCCGCGGCAGTAATGACCTCCGCGTCGGACGAAAAATGGCGACCTTTTTTTTTTTTCAGTCCAGGAAACAGGTGGTAGTCCGACGGGGCCAGATCCGGAGAATAGGGCGAGCGATCAAGACATTGGAAGCCTAGGTAGGCCAGTTTTTCTGGGTTGCAAGTGTCCGGTGAGCCGAGGCATTGTCGTAAAAGAACAAGACTCCCTTGGTGACCTTCCCGCGGCGTTTTTCCTTCAAAATGTCCTTCAATTGCACCAGCAGTGATGAGTAATACTCCGCGTTGATAGTTTGGCCCTTTGGAAGATAATCAATGAGGAAGATGCCTTCTTGATCCTAAAAAATCGAGGCGAAAACACTTTTCCAGCGGACTTTTGCACTCGGAATTTTTTTGGGCGGGGTGAGCCGCTATGCCGCCACTCCATTGATTGTTGCTTTGTCTCCGGGTCATAGTGATATAACCAGGTTTCGTCCATGGTCACCAATCGCGACAGTAAATCGTCTGGATCACGCCGAAAAAATTCCAAAAGTTGCTCAGACGACGGGCACCGTTGACATTTTTGATCCGCGTTCAGGCATTTCGGGACCTACTTCGCGGAGAGCTTCCGCATGTCCAAATCTTCATGAATGATGAACCCAACCAGCTCACGTGAGATGTCCAGTTCCCTAGCTATTGATTTAGCCGAAATCCGGCGGTCTTCCAAGATTAGCTGGTGAATTTGATCAATAATCTCCGGAGTGGTCACTGTTTTGGGTCGTCCAGGACGTGGCCCATCACAGGTGGAAAAATCACCACGTTTGAACTGGGCCACCCAGTTTTTGACGGTGGCATACGATGGTGCATGTTCCCCTCATGTTTCTGTCAGAATGGCATGAATTTCCTTCGGCGCCTTGCCTTGCAGGAAGGGGGGGGGGGACTTGATGACAGCTCACGTCTCCATGTTGTTGAAATGGCGCGCGTCGCCTGACATGATTCCTGTCAGCCTCTGTAAGAAGAAAAGACTTGCAATTCGGCACATGAACAGACCCCTCTTTCCAACGACAGTATCGATTCCGCCCTATGACATCGGGAAGTAGGTCGGGCTAAGAACTTAATCACCACCCCCCTCGTAGTATGTGGAGAATGTATACAAACATATGCATATAAAAAGAACTGCTAGTTACTTATTTTAATATTTGACATCATGATACTCCAATTTACTGTTATCAGTTTTATGTAATGTAGCATTTAAAATGCTAGTCCTTCCTATACGGTGGAACAGAACCTAGATTGGCATGTTGACTTATATACCTCTGTTATAATGACCCGCTGAGGTGAGGATGGCACCTCGGTGCCGAAATATGTAGGAGCTGATATATATCATAAGTGGTGTATCACAGGGTGCATATGTTGGATGTTATATTGATACAAGTAAATGTTTTCTCAGACAGTCCTACTGAAGCTTGGAGATAACTTTGTCGAGGTAAAATAGTTCCTATACATACTTAAGCACCGCGACTGGAGCGCATATATGAGGGCAAGGGTATGGTTCTGCGCATTTGTGACTTGGTACTAGATGTAGGTGAGCGTTTAGCTTCACGCCTTACCCGTTTTACCCTTGGAGAAGACCCTCCGAATCCATTAAAAAAAAGAGCTGAGTGGGCCTCAAAGCCATTCTGGACACTTTGGAGAGGAAAGGGATATGCTACCGCTGCCGGAAATCCACCCGCAATATTCTCGGTCGTCCAACACATACCCTTGTTCACCTGCCCCCACTGAGTTATTTCGGGTCCTGGAGGTAGTGTGGGCGTTCTTCACATGCAATTTATTTTGCTCGTTTTTCTTGGATATATTAAATAATGTAATGAAGCTTAAACGACACACTGCCACTGGAAGTTGTGATGAAAATGCAAACACGAATGGTTGTTATTCGGGAAGTCCGAGGTTCGAATCTTCGTCTGGAAATTAGCTATTCTGTTTTTTACTGCCTAGGAGAAAGTGTCGGAGCAGTGTCTTAAATAGGACATGACCACTTCTTTCTTGTGAGATACGGTAGTATAATATAGAAACTTTATGTGGTTGGTATAGTCGGTAATATTCAAAGGTTGAAGACGTCTGCGACATGTTATTGGAAACATGGTGGTGCAAGACAGAGGCACTGGGAGGATTGTAGAAGGTGAAGGTACTGGAAAAAAGTTGAAGATAGAAACAGTGGAAGAAGGCGAAGGTATTGAAATAATTGTAGAAAAAGACAGAGGGTTAGGAAGACGAGAAGGCGATGGAATGTTTGGAAGAAAACGTGAAGATAAATGCACTTGAAAAAGCGACGGATGTATTGGTAGTAAATATGGGGAGTTGCACAGAAGACTTAACGTTGTTTAGCGCTCTCGTGTTACAAAGAGCTGTGTGTGTGCAGAACATCTTCAGCTGGAATATAATTATACCCATTGAAGTGTACTTTTAGCGATGAATTGCTCTCGTTCACAGTAGTTGGTTAGATGGTTGGTTTGTTGATTTAGGAAAAGGAAGTACTTAACATGCGGCAATATGTTGTCAGGGGGGTTTCAAACCAAATATCATGCAGATGGATCAGATCATTCAGTTGGCTTGCACTGCGGGTGTACGAAAAAGGAAGAACAATTACAGAAGACAGGTGAGTACTATGAAGTGACGTGCAGGGAAAAGTACACACTGACAACTGTGCATGTGTGCAAGTCGTGAAACATACGGTCGCCCTCTTGTCTGAGGCGAGATGACTTTCAAGGTAGTCATATTGAACTTCCATCAAGAGACCATTTTATGCTATTTGACTGGGCTACAGCACAAACACTACAAAGAGACCCAGAAGCGTTAATAGTCGGCCAGTAAGGATGTTAGTTTGAGAAGTAAATGCAGAGAATCTAAGTACGGTTTGTATTAACGTTTGTCATCAGGGACAGAATCACAACATTAGGGCGTGTAATTTTGCTTATTGTTCTGTATGGGTGCAAACTTAGGTCTGTCACATAGGGGGGACATACGATGATAGTGTCCGCGAACGGGGTGTGAGGAAGAAGTGTTAGTCTCAGAGGAAAAAAGTAAGAGGAAGCGTCTGGAGAAAATTGTATGATGAGCTTCATGAGTTAGTCCTCACCATTTTTTTGTTCTGTGGCACAACAGCCCAAATCGGGCCTAGGCCGCCTCATTGTTGAGGTGTCTAGACCACACACAGACACACACTCGGTAGGACCCCTCTGATCGAGTGATCAGCTCGTCGCACAGGCCGCTGCCTACACAAAACAGAACAAAGATAAAATATTAATGTGCAAGCCGTCAGCGGAATTCGAACCTGCGGTCCCAGTCATCAAGCGGCCGAATGCCTACGCCTCAGACCGCGCGGCCACCGGGATCGGTACCAAATATTATTGGAGTGATCAAATCGAGGGTAATGAGTTGGGCGGGACATGTGGCGCGTATGATGGAGAAGAAAAGTGCATACAGGGTTTAGGTAGAGAAATCTGAAAGAAGCAGACAACTCGGAAGACCCAGGCATAGATGAGAGTGTAATATTAAAGTGAATCTTGAAGAAATATGATAGCATAGCGTGGGCCAGATTCATCTGGTTGAAGACAGGGACAGGTGGCTTATTCTTGTGAACCGCCGCGTACACTGCGGGAATCTAGTTTCTCACAAAGGTGTTGCCGAAGGTTTAATTCTAAATGGGATGTGGCATTATGTCGTTGGGCGAGTAGTTCCTGGTGTTTCGATGGTTCATAGGGTCTGTATCTTCGGGATCAAGCAGTCCTCTGAAGATGAAGGCACTGCATTTCTTCGCTACGTCTGAACGTACTCGCCTAAGGACACAACGTTTCATCCCTATGCAGACTTGACCCTTCAACCTTCGAATGCCGTAAAATAGCGGGTAATTTCTTGATTATCTGATGAACCGTTGGCTTCTGACGAAGGAATCTATTCCTTGAAATAAGTTAGCAAGATAATTTTTTGTTTGTTTTTGCTTATTCGTAGTTTATTTCTGTTTCATTTAACGACGCTGTTAGTGACCCACACCATAAAACTTGAATGAATCGGTCAACAGGTTTTGTCCCTGAAATGGTCACACCTTCTTTGGCGCAGTTTTGCAACAGTTTCAAAATTGCGCATATGTGCTGCGCTGGTTATAACTGTCCGTTTTTCCGCATGTAACAGGTCAAGGACTGCTGATCAGATTTTTCAAGAAGCTTCATGTTGGGGAGTTTTACGAAAATTTACGACATTCCAGTTTCGGTTGAATTAGGGTAAAAAATGATACATTTTGCGTAGAAATTACCGTCAGTTTATGCGCGTATCTGTAGAGCAAATTGTACAGTGTTACAGAGCGCACTGTGTAATTAAAGTGCTGATTTTATGGTCCTGATAAAGGCGCTTTTTACGGGGATGCATACATAATGTATATACACAACGTATATATAATAGGGGATTATATACGTATATAAAGGTAAGTAAGAGGTAAAGTGATCCCGCTACAGGCCCAGTGTGGCCCAAAGGGTGGGTAGAGTTATAGCTCTACTCTTCCATGACTGCGGCACTAGAAGGGGGTGAGTGGTCAGCAGCACGCCCCAGCTGCATTTTACCCCCGGGAAAGACCCGGTACCCATTTTACAGGAGGCTGGGTGGGCTCCAGGGCCGGTCTGGACGGGCGGAAATTCTCGTCCCCACCGGGATTCGATCCCTGGACTGCCCAGCCCGTAGTCAGTCGTTATACCGACTGCGCTACCCGGCCCATATAATGGACATGTACCATAGTGTAATGTTGGCAGTACACGTTGTAATGGACATACGCAAAACGTGAAGGACAGTAATAAAATATTATAACTGTGTACGTGTAGATGAACATGCAGATTGCAGCGTTTTGTAAAAATTTCGCAGTTTAAGGTTTAGTTCTGTGTTGTTCTTTGTTATACATTGCCGAGCTATTTGTAATTTAAACGTTCGTGATGTTGCCCTTCAAATTAGGTCATCTTTCTCTATCTTTTATTCAGAGCATTATCGTGATTGGTTAATGTGAAACAGTTTTAGTTCTTTGTCTTTTTGAGAACTAAAAAAAAAACACACACACAGAGCACAGACTACGCTGCAGACCAGCGGTTCCCAAGCTTTTCGAGTATGACCCCAATAAGCTAACTGTTGTACTTCTAGGATTTTTTCGTCGAGAAAATGCACTGTCACAATAAACTACACTATGAACTGAGAAACATTTGTAAATTCACATTTTATTTGTCACAATATCTATACATATTGGAATGTGTGTGTGTGCGCGCGCGCGCGCGAAATGTATCATTAACTAGTGCAAGGGAGGTATATTTGCAGACCCCCTGGACTTTTTCTGCCGAGCTCCGAGGGCCCTATACCGCAGTTTGGTAACCACAACTGTAGACTCATTGTCCCCTACGGTCGATACCCTGAATCCATCAGACGTAAGGTAATGGGTGGACGGCGGTAAAGCTTTCCAAGTTGACAGCTGTGAGACGATATCCAGAAACGTTTGTGGAGGAACTGCTGAGAGCTAGGTCAGGAGCGAGTGTGTTTTGTTTGGAAGGCTCTGGATAGGAGAAGGAATCTTAAACAGACTGACATAAACAAATCTTCTGTTTTTCCACGAGGTTGGCTACTTTGAAGCCGGCCCTGAATTACTGAAGTTATGCTTGTCCGCGTACCAGCACTCCCTTCCGTGTGTTAGCAAGTGTGTGTGTGTGTGTGTGTAATTGCCGAGGTATCGTCTTCTTCATTCTATGCGATAATTGGTACGGTTTTATATATAGTCTATTTCCTGTAGTTACTCTTAGTAGAAATCTAGAAAATGTTGTTTGTGCAGTTTTATTTTCGTTGGTAATTATGTATTAAAATCTCTCACTTCCCAAATGTTAACTTGTCGATATGACATTCCGCAGCATTATCAAAAGGTGTCGTCTGTCTTGTTGTCTATCATCTAGACATTGAACCCTAGCTTATTCGATGCAGTGGGTTGGAGGGGGAGATCTTGTTCTGTTCGTGAAAGGTAGTAAGTCCGTTGTTAGTTGTCCGCTTCCCTAGCCTGTAGACGCAAAGTTAGCCCCCCCCCCCCCAAAAAAAAAAACACATACAATTTTTTATAAAAAAAACAGCTTTTCTTTTACAAGAAAATTTTCATTTTTTTCTTTTCCTGTGGCGCTGCGGCCCAACGCGGGCCATGGCCTCCTCATTCTTGAGGTTTCTGGATCACACGCAACGACGCATCACAGTCGGTAGGACTCCTCTGGACGAGTGATCAGCTCGTCGCAGACACCTCTACCTGACAACACACAACACTCAAAACAGACAAACATCCATGCCTCCGGTGGGATTCGAACCCACGATCTCAGCAGGCGAGCGGCCGCAGACCTACGCCTTAGACCGCGCGGCCACTGATAATTTCCATATAGAATGGGAATATGCGCTCGAAAACTTTTAAGGACTGGCAGTTTGTCGGAAGTTTACGCTGCGTAACAAAGTTTGACCTGTGTGACGTAGGCCTAACGAGGCCTAGACTAGCCTAAGTGTCTTTGCTTTTAAATTTACAACTTGTAGGCTACGTTGTTGTCCCCACAAAATGCCTTAGAATACCTTACCTTACCTCACTGGTAGATTCAAGTTCTGGCACACGAATAATTCGGAATCGTTTTGCAATAATAGGTCTGGAGTCTGGTAGAGCGGCTCGGTTGAGGCGGGGGTCGTTTATTGCGGCAGTTGGTTGATCGGAAGTTGGATGACCGAAGGATCACTGTACAGGGTGTATTTAAATTCCAGTAACAAACTTTTAGCGCCTGTGGGTGGATTCAAAGTTCACCTTGACAAATTCCGTGTCGCCTCATTACCGAGATACAGGTCGATGAAATTGCATACCTTCCATCTAGGGCTTTCACCATTCCCCGCGCTTCTGTCAGTGCTTGTAGTTGCATGTAAATTACATGTACGACTGCTTTGCCTGGTTCCACGTGGTCGGTCATCGCCGGCAGGTGTGTGTACTGCTGAGAGGTACTCTCTCAGAATGGGAAAGGAAGTGCGCGTAAATGTCGTTAGTGACATGGGACGACAGGTAACGCTTACTTCGATTGTAGGAACGAGATTTTATAAAATGTGACTGAAGTTCCCGTACGTTATAAATGGAGGCGATTTTAATTTTGCAAAGCAACACGGGTACAGTGTGACGATGATGATGCTGATGATGATAATTATGGTCAGGCAGAGACACGAGATTTAGGCCGGTTGAGCCAGCAGGTAAGGGAAATAATCACCACGCCCAATCCAACGCAAAGGAAACAGGCTTTCCGCCGTTCTCGTACGTTCGTACTGAAAAGGCATGGAGCCCCCGTCGTGCATGAACCACATTCTGCAAGCCAACTTCTAGGAGGACATGCTGACGAATTGTGGCAGTGACTGCACCAAGAAGTCTCTTTAAGGCAGGTAGTGTCAA
>Ga0136643_10011523_pt1 | contig 13119 bp, 9 predicted proteins | sample TergutLab28metaG_FD_96883 | JGI IMG/M metagenome (GOLD analysis project Ga0136643, IMG submission 96883) | Labiotermes labralis P1 segment gut microbial communities from Petit-Saut dam, French Guiana - Lab288 P1 (version 3) (version 3) | ecosystem: Host-associated > Arthropoda: Insects >...
CAAGTATCCCGGAACTGAAGGTACGAATCAGAACTGCCATTGAAACCATCACCGCTGACATGCTACAAACAGTTTGGAACGAACTCGATTATCGTGTTGATGTTTGTAGAATCACAAAGGGTGGGAATGTAGAGCACCTGTAAGGTATGTAGCGAAAACTTGGAGTGTTGTTCTATTAAATAAAAAATACATGTTCTTCTATCTCAAGTGCATTGTGTATGACACGTTGTTAAAACCCCGACAATCATTTCGAATAACCCTGTATAATGATTTGTGTGACTGAATTTCTTATGTAACTTCGATTGTTTAAAAACACAACGGGTATGAATTGCCAAAAAATTTTTAGTCTCCTTTTTATTGGTGAAACTTTGTCACATTGAGAAGAGAACACAGACTGGGGGTATTCAAAACAGGGCGACAGCGACAGCGTTCGAACTAAACAGTGATGAAGTAAGGGAAATCTGTTGAAATTTGTATAGTGAGCATTTCCATGATTTGTACTGCTCGAAAATTATTATTTAGATCGCGTCAAGGAGGATTAAATTGGCGGACTATGTAGCACGTATTGGATAAATGAAAAATATATGTAGATTTTGTGAGCCTAGACCTGAAGGTAAATAGACCGCATGGATGATCTAGGCGTAGGTGGGGGGATAATATTAACATGGATATGAAATAAATAGGATAGGTAGTTATTCACTGGATTTGCCTGGTTCAGGATGGTGACCAGTGGTGTGGTTTTTGTAAACAGGATGAAGAACTTTCGGGATCCATAAAATGCGGGGAATTTCTTGAATAGCTGGGGAAGCATCAGTTTCTCAAAAGGACTCCGCTCCGTGAAGCTAGTTATTACTTGTAGTGTTTAGCGGTAGTTACCTTACGTCATCTCCTTTAGTGCTGTAAATGATCTGGTTTCTGTATGATATTAGTATCGCATTATGAAGCGGGATACTGCAGCAGAGAGGCGCGTTGAGTCATCAATAAACACACACGCGCTCTGATGGAGATGTTAACATTTTGATGGCTCGAAGAACTGTAACGGTTATCGCTGTTGTTACAGCAGCTTGTAAGATTTTATTGCTTGCTATAATTTTTCGTTTCTGTTCTTGACTCCTGTAGAATATGACTCTGGAAATACGTACCGAAGCGTAAAAACTACTGATATATTGACTGGAAGAAATACAGTATGTTTTGTGCTAATTTGATGCGAAAGGGTAGGTATCAGGACGAAGGGTAGAAATACATAGTGATGTTTATAACATGCATTGTTCGTGTAAAGATATTAAGGCGAGTGAATCGAGAAGTGTGGAATGGGCGGAAATTGTACCAGATGAATTTACAGTATTTAGTTGGAAAACTGTAAGGAAGAAGACTGCTATGAAGACTTAACATTAATGGGAAGATAATGTTTAGACGCAGCGTGGTTGTGAGTTAAGCCCATCAGGCTGAGGATAGGGTCATACGTAGGACGTGTGTGAACACGAAAATGAATCCTTCGGGTTTCTTGAAGTGTGGGAAATGTCTTAACCAGATAAGTGAGTGTCGGCTTTTAAAGGGGGATTCTGGACAGTGGAATTAACCAAATAGGAAAGGAAGAATAAAGCAACAAATCTGAAAACAAGACAGGCAAGGAATGTATAAACATAACATTTAGGCTCGTTCGTGCAAACTTGTTGTAGTGGAAAATCAATATGTATTACATATTCTGAATGTCTATTTGTAGCCTTTGGTATCCAGCATGCAATGCTAGTGCGCCATATTGTCTTCTATAGCCTGCCCACCGGTACTCTATTTTTTTCACATTATCTCATAAACGGCACGATTTTCGAAGAAAAGTTATTGAATATGAAATGTGTGGTGATTTTTTCTATATCTTTGTATGAAATATTTCTCATTCTAAGCAAAATTGAGCGAGGAAAATCAAAATTGTGTTTTGGGCTGCATGTATAGTTGCCGTTATTCTTTTCGGATTTTAATGAAACTTGAATCATCTGGACAGATTTTCGAAAAAAAATACTCGGGTATAAAATTTGATGAAAATTCGTTTAGTGGGAGCCGAGTTGTTCCCTGCGGACGGACGAACGGACAAACATGACAAAGATAATAGTCGCTTTTCGCCAATTTTGTGAACGCGCTTATAAATGACAACTTCAGTAGTGATTTAATCAAGAAGCATAAGATCGGAGAATAACATTAAAACGGATCTTAAATAAATAAATAAAGTGGGAGGGTGCGGAATGGATCGAACTTCCTCAGGGCAGGTACTGCAGGGCGATTCAGAAGTCCCACAACCCAAGCACCAATAATCAACTTTGTTATGAACATTCCTTTGTGGTTATAATGCCTATAAGGAAAGAGAAGGACCTTCAGTTACAACTTAAAGGTTCACAGAACTGTTTGCCACACCGTAGTACACGCTTCGGCCTGTACAAACATCATCAGGTACTTGGTGCACATTACTCAGTTTACAGTCAAACGCAGCCTTACGATACACATTTGTGCTGTCAGGTTGAGTATGACTGCATCCTGAATAACATATACTGGTTTCATAGCACATTGGGGATGAATTTTATTAAAATCTCACGATAGCGTACTTGTTGTTTATGTCACTCCTAGTAATAGCAATTTAACATTTTGTACTGAGTTTCTTGAATATTTTATAAAGAATGAGTACCTGATGATAGCTGTATAGGCCGAAACATGTAGTACAGCTTCACAAATAAAGAGTTTTGTTAACATTTAATCCGCGAATGACAGTCTTTCTCTTTCCTTATATGTATCGGTAATCAGAATTGATTAATTATACTCTGCTACAAGATTATGCAATAAAACATAATTATACAGCAGTGTAATAAGTGTTGGCAGTCTAACATGTAAGTGTTTTGGAGAACAAGGTGGACGAAGTGTTGACTTACTTAATGTTACAGTGTGAAGAATACATACGTACTTCTTCCACATGATGATTACGAAAACTGATTTGATCAGTATGTTTCGAGCTATTGGTGCATACATTGCTGGCCTTAGCAAACGCAGGGCCCGATTGCGTTCGTTGTGGGGGGGGTCCCTAAAAGTTATTGTGGAGAGCAAAATAAAATGACTAGCGTTTTGGTGTATAAACGCAAGTTCGGATGAAAAAATAAAATGGTCCATTTTATAATTTTCATTTACTTTTAATCAAGCAATCAGTCAAACATATTATATATTTATTTTAAAAAAAAAATTAAACCAAACCAATCCTAAATACATTTTTTCCCCTTTTTGTTCAGCGGAATCTTCAGTGATCTTCTCAGAATTTAAATATAAAATCAGTCCGAGAGCTTCGTGTGGTATCACACTGCGTGTTTTAAAAATTACTGATTCGCCAATCCCCGATTAGCGAGGGGCCTGAATGCGCCAGATCGGTCCAATCGGTCCAAGGCTGTCCATGGGTGCATTCTAATTTACTACTTTCCAAAGAAACACAGAACTATTCACGGCGAGTGAAAAGGTGTTTTATTTAACAACACTGTGAGTGTCTAAGACTATATAGCGTCGGTTGAGAATGATACGAACAGGGGAGGACCGAAGTACTCGGAAGAAGATCGATCCCAATGCCACTGTGTTCACCTCAAATTCCATATTTACTGGCCTAGGATGGAACCCCGGTCTCCGTGGTGAGAGCCTGGCGACAAACCGTGTGAGCCGTGGCACGGCCATAGAAATTTACAGATTGATTACTAAGAAGGGCGGTTGTTATACGATGTACAACCTACAGCTCCGTTTTTCCCCCTGTCTTCTTTAGCCCGTAAGAACTAAACAAAACCTTTTGAGTCATTGCTATCATTATGGCCTTCCGTCTAGCATCGTTCTCATTGCCTTGTGTCTAAATTAACCTCTGTACCTTTGCCTTGTCTTAATTTCTTTTCCCTTGATTACTATTCAACACTAAACTTTCTTCTTTCATCTTTCGCATGTCCACACCACGACCCTTTCGCCAGATCTCATTTTTCCTGTTGTTTAAGCTCTTCCTTGCCTACCATTTTCAACATGGAAGTGCACATTAAGACAGTTCATTTAAATCTCTGAGAAATATCACAGAAATTAAACTCTGCAGCACTCAGGACTTGAAATATAGTAAAGATTTAGCCCACTATCTTCTTGGATGTGATGCCGTGGGGTCTGGTAAATATATACCGACTTTTCAAAGGAATTTGCTGCTTCAGTCATTAGCGTAATTTTTTTTACAGTCGTGGCATTGAGAACGTCAAACTTCAAATTTAAATACTGCAACTTAATGCCCACCTCTATCTGTAAGCTCTTGGTTAGGTTTTGGATTATCAAGATCTGTGCCATATATTTCTTGTCTTTCGATGGTATTCATTCGGTTGTACTTTGATAAATGAATATTAATTTTTACCCTCAAAAACAAAAGTTTATTCTTTTCAACAAGGCTGCATGTTTCGGCCTATACGACCACATTAAGGCGTGAGTGTACGTGATTGAAAACTAAGTTAAATGCATTATAAATATGTTGTAACTTGCGAGATGTCGTAAATTTCACAATTATCATAACGTTGAAGTATTACTTATTCTATCGTGTATATCTTTGTGTTAGAATCATGCTTAATTGTGTCTATAATTCGTTGAAATGTGTTTTTTTTTGTTAAAATGTTTTGGTACAATGCTTTGCGAAAGCTGCACTCCGTTTAACAATGTTGGATAGTTTGCTGATGTTTTGAGATTTATATGCATGCACACTTTCTCGTGAATCTGATACGTTCTATGCAAATCTGTAATGATTAATGTTATTTTAGTATTTTAAATTATAAACATGGGTATTACTCAAATGATCTTAATATGGTAAAGAATGGTCTTTGTAATCCTCTTAATCACTGTAGGCCCAGTAGTAGCTATATGTACACCTGTTGTAACAATACAAACTCTGCATTTACTCAGACAGTGTGGTCATGTGTTTCGTATGATTGTCACTGTAGAAACTGATTACTCGTGTTTCCTTAAAGAATATTTACCGGGTGGTCTTTCTAATCGACAAGGACTCGTTCTATACGAGCTACGAACTGAAGTTTTATAAACTGGATGCATGTCAGTCTTCAGTATTTTTTTTTTAGACTTACAGATTTCTGGAGATTATTTTCTAAAGACCGCGGCTCTGTTCTATCAAACTGTTTGTTACAAACTCAAAGAACTGACACGAAGAGCAGTGTCAACACATCTGCACGTTTTTAAAAATAAAGCACTTGCTCTTGTAAAATTAAAACAAACATATCTCGCAACCTTCTTTGAAATGTATCCAGGCTAAAATGGTAGAGACTGGTGTCAGTAGTTTCTGCAGAAATTAATGTAAAGGATTGCTGTTTTAATGAGAAGAGTCGGAAGTTCTTTTCTAGTTTTGTGCACGTGAAGTAGAACTCTTTGTGTCAGGGATCAAATCACATCCAAACCTCGCGGGACGAGAAACGAGCGTGGATAAAGAGCCATGCCCCAACCGGGGTTCGAAGCCGTGCGTTGCCTTAATATCGCCCGAAATTATTCCGCACAGCCGTCGGGATCGGCGTCAATTTACTGCAACATCACATCGTTATTTATTCCCTCAGCTGAGTGTATAAGGTAGGATTTTTTAAAGGACTTGATACGTTGAAGATTCCAAAATTGGCCTTATCCTAGTTGGGTCACAAGGGATGAACTGTGAACCGGTCCTTATTCTCTTGGCGATTAGTTAACATTCGTTCCTTCTTTGTCTTCACCCTCTCAGTGTCAGCCCGTCTACTTAACCCACACAAGTGTCTTACGCTTAATCTTCTGTGTCGAGTCTTAAAAGTGTGAATGACACTGTCTGCATGTAAAAAAGAAAGCACACACACAGACACACACACACACACGCAATTAAACTGTGCTCGGACGTGCCTCTCATTTAAACACTAGTTAAAAATGTCATCAAGGGATGAACTTAAATGTCTCTTCTACTCATTATCTTAGTCTTCATCTCCCTTACCATCTTTTATCTTTCTTTTTAAGGCTTTTTCTACCGCATTATAGCGACACGGATCTCTTCGGCTAATATATGCAAACTGCGAAAGTAATCATAGCGTTACAATTGCTGATGATGCCATCTATATCCGAATGGAATTCGAACAATAGCGTGCATAACCGATGAGAGTCCCCCACGAATAGATAATCGGGGCCCCTTGTATTTATTAGCGAAGTTACTCCTAGATTTTGTTACAGGAATTCTGTTAGAAGATATACTGTCCGAGTGAATCTATAAAATACTTTAGTATTCCATCCGTGTGGGACTCTAGCGGCCCCTCCGCGCCGCGGGGTGTGTGGGGGCCTTATCAATGCCACTGGAATTCGGCAACAGAAATAATTAATTTGGGGGGTTTTAACTGTGGTTTATTTATTTTGCTTTAATATACCCAAATTGTTCAATTTGGAAATCAATAAGTTCGACATAGTTGTACCCTCTTATATTTTTTTTGACAGTCTTTGCCAAGATGCTAGCAACTATTTGTACACTCTTGATATAGTTATTTATTTCAAACAACTGTTCCTACAATCACTTGGAGTTACACGGAACTACGAACTGTCTTAATATAGGCGTAGGTAGGCAACTGATCGGTTGGCTTTGGGATACAAGGGCGCATTACAGCAGTTGTAAATTCTTCGGATATTTTCGACTGGTTGTGAATAAGGTACACGATCACAGCCGCTGCACTAACAAGCTCGGCTACAAAGCAGCAATTGTTAAAGTCTGTAACTTCACAATCAACTTACGATAACTTGGCCAGTAACTCTACTGGCTGCTGATCGAAAGGCCGGGTATCTTTTCAGAGGGGAAATTTTTGTCTTTGCCAACATATTCAGCCCGACTTCATGGATCATCGAGCCTTATATCCGATTTGCCGGGAGCCTTTACCCCGGATGAAGTCTGTCGTACTGTTTTCCGAATGTTGAGGGTAAAGATGTGCGAAACGTTACCCCCGTTTGCTTCTTGTTGTGGTAATCAGGCACAGTTAGAACGTTATTGTATTTTAAGGCGCTTTCACAAAATTGCAAAAAAGCGACTATTAACTCCGTCATGTCTGTTCGTTCGTCCGTCTCTCTGTCCTCATGGAACAGCTCGTCTCCCATTGGACGGATATTCATGAAATTTTATATTTCAGGATTTTTCGAAACTCTGTCGAGAAAACACCTTTGCACATTTATGATAATATCTCGCTGAATTCTTCTTGGAATGAGAAATGTTTTATACAGAAGTTGTGGAGAAAATCGAAACACATTTTATATTCAGTAATCCGAAAATCGTGCCGTTTATTGTTAATGTGGAAAAATGCTGTAGAGGCGGAGCGGCCAAAGGCGACGGTATACAGTAGCTTTAAAAAATTCCCCAAATTCGCTTCTGAAATTTACAGAAATTGCGTATGTGTTCGTGCCTGAAGGCAGAATAGTGAATAAAGAAATGTGCATTGACTTCTCTTGTCGTCTTAGAGATGGGGTCAAAAGGAAGCACCCCGAAAAAGGAGAACCAGCAGTTGGTTTCTCCTTCAAGACAATGCTCCAACACATCGGTCGGTTTAGGTCAATGATTTTTTTAAACTAAGAAGTATGTGACAACACTGGAACTTACCCATTCTCTCCTGACCTGGCTTCAGCTGTTTTTTATGTGCTCCGTCAACTGAAATCAGCATTGATGGGACGACGCTTTTGTGATGCTACCGACATAATTAAGAATGCAATGGAAGAGCTGAAAAGGCTTTCACAAAATGTCTTCCAGTAATGTTTACAACATCTTTACAGTAGGTGGCAGATGTGCATAAAGTTGCACAAGGGGACTGCTTTGAAGGAAATGTAGCTTACATGGTTGTCCTCTTTTGTATTTGTCAGAAATAAAGTGATTCCAGGGAACATTCTGAAGCTGCTACATATAACAAGTCGCAATCACTTTGCATCCAGGATTACTAAGGCTACAAACGCACACTCAGAATATGTAATACTGCTTTTGCACGGCAACAATGGTTATGCGAAGGCATCTCGTTGTTACTTTATACGTACATTCTCTGTCTTTTTTATTTTTTTGAGCAGATTGCTGTAGCGGTGAGACAAGACTCGTATTCCAGAACTGTCCAGTTTGAGTCTCGGCCGGGACACTGGCAGTCTCTATTTGATTTTTTTTTATTATTAATCTATCCCTCCTTAGGACTGATTTTTTTTCTAGTATAACGTTCCTTGCATTTTTAGATTCCATGAGTTGTATATATCCGTTATTTCGATGATGAAATTTTGAGGAAAACTTGCATGGACATTTTTTACTTCCTGCTAATAAACTTATCCAGAATACTGTTGCATAAATCATTAGTGGACTGATCATATATTGTGTTGAGATTTGATTAGATTTTATGTCATGAAAGAAGTTGGTGCAGGGGTGCGGGAGTTGTGTGTGGGTGGTTGTTAGAGGGCGAGTCTACCCCTTCCTCTGGTCGTAGATGCGCAGAGCTAGGTCGGGAGTCGATCAGTGTTACTGGGTTTGGCGAGAGGCGGAGCACCCTTTTACAGCGGGCATGCTCTATCTCCGCCTCGTTCGGGGTCCATACACCTGTCACCATATTTCCTAAAAACTGCCTGCCGTAAAGGTCCAAAACATGCCAGTACACGGTTAACCTCTGTACGCGAGAACAGATCACATCGACTTCTAAACCTTTGCGTTGGGTGCAGCATGCAATGAATGCCTCATTTCGACCGCAAGATCAATGTCTTCGTTGTTAATTACATAAGACACGAGATATAAACTTCATCCATTACTAATTCTATAGATCTGAGTCCTCGGAAAGTTAGTATTCGCCCAGGTAATAGCGACATTTTCCGCCTTTTATGTAACTCGAAAATTAGTTACCATGTTTTCAGGATCCAACCACTGACCCTTATCATGAACCAGAATAGTCTTTTCCACCTTCTCAGAATTTCTTAAGATTAGTCTTAATAAATGAAATATTTATGTCCGTCCTTCGTGTACCTTATTTTATCCCTGTAAATAGTGCAGAAATTACTTGACAAGCTAGCAAGGACATTGATTTTGGCGTAAATGTAGATAAAATAAGTGTTTGGACGCTTTAGTAATATCTGTTCTTTATCCCTCTTGTACTGTATTTTGTTGTATTCCATTGTAAATGGCTGAGAATTTAGATAAGCTGGCATACAATATTAGTCCCGACAGTTTTAAGGTTGGACATCTTTGTTGTGCTTTAAAAGTAATAGTTACATAAGAAATAGTCGACACAACTAAGTTTTTAAGGGTTTAATAAAGCGACATGTTTCAGCCTTTTTTAATCGGTCATCATCAGGCTAAACATATGTAATATAAGACGTAAAAGAGAAATACATAAAATTGCCTTACTTGTTGTAAATTGGACAGTAAATTCCTGTTTGCAGGTATTATGTCTGAAATGCGTAGGTTACTATGGATTGTTGAAATAACATACTGTACCATCTACACAGCCAACCGTCAATACCACCTCTAAACAAACTCCCCTTTTATAACTATTTTCTAACTATGTTTAAGTATTTAACTATTGTTTTTTATCCGTCTCATCATCATCATCATATATCTTTCATGGAGTTGGGCCACTTGTTGGCCCGTTCCGGTCCCGTCCCACGGTCCAGAAGTCTCTTCAGAGGTCTACCATGATTCCTTCTGCCAGTTGGGGAGTAGTGTTTCATTATCCTCTGTAATCTATTTCGAGGCATTCTATTTACTTTTATCCATTTTATCATGTAAACATGTATATCTTTTGTAAAAATTGAGATCTCGTTTTCCAACAAGTACGGCACTTTTATGTATTTCTCTGTTATGTCTTATATTACATTTGTTTAGCCTGATGATGAACAAGTACAAAAGGTCGAAACATGTAGCTTTATTAAACATTTAAAATGTAGTTGTGTCGACTATTTATTACATATTTCTTACATAATTATTAATATTAATAAAATTACAGTGCTTGAACATGTATCGGAATCATATCTGTAGGTTTATGATATGACTGTAGGTACTAATGATTGGCAATGTTCATAAATCTAAATGCCTTAGGTAACAGTGAGGAATATAAAATAATACGCTGTAACGCATTTAACACATCCAACTAGTATCCGGCGTTAATGGTAATTCCGCAGGTGCGATAGTGCCATAAATCACATCTGTCATCTATCCATCAAATTGGCAACTTAATGTTGTATGAGCTCACTGGTGTTACAGGGGCTACGAGTTGGATAAGGGCAACTTAAGCGTTTCACTCATAATAGCTGCCAACAGGAGACTACCGCCGGACCAGGACCGGTTGATGATGGTTTGGCTGTCGTGTAACAAAGAAACTCTTGTTAGACAAAAGATTTTACTTTTGAGTTAGCTGTTGCTTCATATTTTATGGTGGTCATTTGTGGATAAGTGTCTATTACGTTGTAGTAAGGGTCGTTGTATTTAGCGAGCCGTTACGTACGGCCGTTTACAGTACTTCGTACTGAGTGCTGAATTACCCTGTTTCATTGGTGCTGTTGCGTATGTTCATTTACCCTGAGTATGTACTCGTATGTGGGCGAGCAGATCCCGGTGGACGCACAGTCTAAAGCGTAGGTCTACGGCCGCTCGCTAGCTGGGATTGCGGGAGCATGGCTGTCTTGTCTCTTGTGAATATTGTCGTGTCGTCAGGTAGAGGTCTTTTGTTCCATGCGGACAGACGGACAGACATGACGAAGCTTTTCGCAATTTTGTGAATTCACGTGACAATGTAGGTGGACAAGTGACATGAAGGTTATCTTATTTATCTGAAAAGCTCATTTTTTTCCATGACGCAACAGCCCCTACTGGGCCAGGCCCCCCTCGTTATCGAGGCTTCACGATCATATTCAGACACATCACATTCGGTAGGACGTCTCTGGACAAGTGATCAGTCTGACGCAGTTACCTCTGCCTAACAGCACAGAGCACTCACAGGAGACAGACATCCATGCCCCCGTGGGGATTCGAACTCGCAATCTCAGTAACCCATGTCTTAGACCGCGCGACCACTGGGATTGGCTTTGAAGAAGTCATAGCTTAATCAAATGAGTAATTGATACAGACTGAATGGTATGACATGCAGTAATGATAGTTCGGTAAAACTGTAACTTGCCTGCAATTTAGAGTAGGAAACACAAGTTGGAACGTTTCCGGAGAGCGTTAACATGTCTGATACGTTTGCTCGGTTATTGTACAAAATGTCTTGTTAAATTTAAAAATTTTACATTCTTATATTTAAGTTTTTAGATTACTGGTTAGCCCTATTGGTCGCCTACGTGCACAGTCTCGGCTATGGAAGGAGTCGTTAACGGCCCAAAATTTGTTTTAAAACAAGTTTCTGTATAGGTTACTGGAAGATACAAGCCTCTGAGCTGAACGTTCGCGAGAATTTCCCGTATTTAATCTGCGTCCTAGTGAATGTATGGGCCGGGACAGTTCAATCGGTATAGCGACTCGCTACCGCTTAGACGATCCAGGGATCGAATCCCAGTGGGGGCGAGATTTTCCGCCCCCTTCCGGACCGGCCCTGGAGTCCATCCAGTCTCCTGTACCATGGGTACTGCGTTTCTTGCCGAGGGGTACAGCGGACGGGAAATGGTGTTAACCACCCACCTCAATCTAGCGCCGAATTTATCTGGGTCGTCATGGCCTGTTCTAAGTTGAACGTTACATTTGTGTTACCTCTAGTACGTAGTTTTGATATGCCACTGTTGTACCGCAATGATGCAATTTCGTCAAATTTTCGACAGACACGATGCCCATGTTTATGGCTATCCTTTATCCTTGTGTTATATATATCTGACGTATAGCTTAATCAGTTTTGTTTCGTTTATTTCTATACTAAGACTACGGGCTGGTCGTTCCAGGATTCGAAACTCCTCAGGGGTAAACAATTTTTCTCTTCTCCTAAACGTCCTTCTGGGACCTACCAAGACTCCTGTTTAATAGGTACCATGGTTCTTTCCCAAGGGTAAGGCGGCCGGCACGTGAACTTGACCACGTACCTCTATCTGGTGCCGTAGTTAAGAATGATTTAGCCATACTTCTGCTCCCTCAGTTTGCTGTCATGGCGTGCTCTCGTCTTTTAACTTTATTCCCAGTCTGTGGCAAAACTCTCGTGGACGGAGTATAATTGTTTTTCTGTGGATCGAGCAGTTGATTGTCGTTGTTGCTGTTGTGTATTCATGTGTCTTGGTCGTCCCGTTTTGTCCCGGCGTGTTATATCCCCCTGGTTGCTCGTTTGTCAGGTGGCTGGTGAGAACGTGAAGTGGCTACTGGTTAAAGCTTGATTGCCACTGCCTGCCTCAAGTATTCCTGACGTGCGTTTCTATTGTATGGTCAAGATGGAGGCCACATTTTAAACAATGTAATTACTTCCATACCCGCAGGATCTTGGACGCAAAGAATTATTGTTAATTACACTGCTGTTACATTCTCTGTGCTTTCTTCGTGAATCGCCCGTATGCCTGGTTAGAACCTGGTACATCTGTTAGAGGGTTAAGGCAGAGAGATTGTATCCCAAGCATACATTTATTAAAGTGTTTACAGTCGTGCGTTTCAATAAGGCCTAAACGTCTATGAACGGTTGGGGTTCGATTCCCGTTGGGGACCTCGTGTTGTTTCATTGATCGATTTGTAATCGACTTAACTGATTATCCCTGATAATTAAGACGTTAAACAGTTCAAATAATAAATTAAGTAAACGCTTAACATAATTAATTCTTGGTATATCATCTGCTTCGCCGATCCCAGTTGCCGAGCGGTCTAAGGAGTGGGTCTGCGTCCGCTCTACTGCTGAGATTGTGTGTTCGAATCCCGCCGGGAGCATGGATGTTTGTCTCTTGTGATTGTTATGTGCTGCCTGATAGAGGTCTCTGCGACTTCCTGATCACTCGTCCAGAGGAATCCTTCCTACCGACTGTGATGCGTCGTTGTATGTGATCTAGAAACCTTAAGAATGAGGAGGCCAGTGGCGACGTCGGGCCGCAGCGCCACGGGGGGGGGGGGGGGCGGGGCCGGGCCGGGGCCCCGGAAAGGGGGGGGGGGGGAAGCCCTAATCAAAAAAGTAGGGG
>Ga0136643_10011529_pt1 | contig 13117 bp, 9 predicted proteins | sample TergutLab28metaG_FD_96883 | JGI IMG/M metagenome (GOLD analysis project Ga0136643, IMG submission 96883) | Labiotermes labralis P1 segment gut microbial communities from Petit-Saut dam, French Guiana - Lab288 P1 (version 3) (version 3) | ecosystem: Host-associated > Arthropoda: Insects >...
ACGTGTATAATCAAATTAAATACGCAACAGCCATGAATTATGTCTACGCTAACTTGTACTGAGGCGACATGGAAATTCTGCACAAGAAGTGTCACGTCTCTGCGGAGATTCAAACCGAGTTAACGCTGCAACAATTTCGAACGACTGAAGACGATGTGCTGTCAAAGGGGATATAAATTTTTCGTGTTCTTTATTGCACAATCTTCGCAGGAACTTATGTGACGTACCCGAGGTTTGTAACCACCCTGTATCAACCACACAAAGCGACGAATATTGCGAGAGAGAGACATTTCAGGGTCATAAACATAACACATAACTGCCTATTATTTTGCTACAAGACAATTTGAAGAAAAGCTATAAGAGTTTAACCGCACATATTTTTAGGGGTTATCTTTCTTTTGGCACAAACCGCAAAAACGAATGAGAAGGACATATCTAGGCACATGTTGTACGTTCGTCCGAAGGCTTCATCTCAATAATGGATTTATGCTAAATTTGCTATCGAGATTCTACATAAAGCCTTTTTGATAGATTTCATTATGCTTTTATCGGTCAAATATAAAATCAACGTTACGTTACGCTAAAACCGATCTTGAGAACTTGGGAATAGCCTGACAAAAATTTCATGCAGCCAAAAACGTAAAATTAATTAAGATATACAACTTTGATTTCGAAAGTATTGTCATGGGATGTTCGTGCAAGCACTTGAACGCTGAAATTAGTTTATATTATATTATATATGTATATATACATACGTACATACATACATACACACAGGTCATACGTCAAGACAACAAAGGATACTTCTGTTAGACAGAAAAGTCGGTGAATGCTGTTAAGAAAATCAGCAAATATTTAGACTGAGGATTGAGAGAAATACGTACGTATACTGTATGGACAATATGCAAAGTTTTAACGTTAAACCTGACGATACATTGTGCCTACTGACCAGTAATATTCCAAGGATTAATAAGGCACAAGAAAGAATAAAAAATAACTACAAATCGGGTATAATCCTATCTGTAAAGTTTTGGTTTATAGTAACGTACGACTATGCAATCCAATACAGTTCGACCTGTAATAAGAGTGGCTTCACACTAATGCATTTTACCAGTTATAAATTTGTAACAGAAGAGACAGGTAAGGAACGAGTGAGAAGCGCAGATGGAAAGATATAATCCGAAGTTAAAATTCTTCAGAATTTTCCGTGTACAAATCCTTGTTAAGGGACGCATAAAATTCGACAGACTGAAGAAGGCAATTTAAATGTTATCTCGGCATATAGAATGTATAATGATGTAGAACGAACAATAGATGTTATCACACATTATTCAGGAGAGGCAAACGCCATAACGTAACATTTATATGGATAAAATGCATAAACGTGGCGCAACCTCGTTACGGACCGCCACTGAAAAGTACTGGCTTATAACGTATATCACTCTAAGAGACTTTACTATATCCTAGGGAATACACATGCAAGATAAGTTTATGGTATATTGATTTATGGCATTCTGATTATAGTCTATGGCTGTTCACTTCACCACTGAAGATTAAAGTGGAAAAATGGAAGCAAACTCCTAACGCGACGTATCACGTTATTAAAACGGTTGTTTGTGTACAAACTGTTGTTCAAACTATCACTTTATTCCAAAACTGTATTAAAGAATACTATCCGAACAACATAGAATTCAGTACTCAAAACAACAATAAATTTTCGAAAGTTTCACCTTAGAATTCTTGTGAATTACCGATAGTATTCCGTTTTCTAATTTCCAGTTTCATAAACGTTAAATTCTGCGCTTACAAATATTACAGAATTTATCGGTGCTGTTGTGTTTAGAAAGAAATAATTACTAATTAATCAGCATCAAAGTAAAACGTCGCGATCCAAGTTGTCGTTTCAATATTAAGACACCGCCTCATAAAAGCTACGTAATTTTTATATCCTTGTTCTTGGCAATGAAATTATCACACGTGACATGGCGCTGGTGGCTCTTCCTCCACATGCTGATAAAGTCGCCAAGATAATATTAGTGAATATCGGAAAATTCACTATAAAATTATTCAAATATGATAAATATACCGATAGAGAGCCGGCCATGACAACCTAACACACAGGCAATATTGGTTGCTTATAAGAAAGCGACCCTGTAGAGAAATAAACCTCAGCTAAGCCAATTCGCGTTCCAAAGAATCCACGTCACTCTATTCCAGCACCTTGTACAGTGGATTACATACAGTCATTCGCATTTATCTCTACTGCGGTCACTCTATTCGAACATCCTCTAATTTTTTTCCCTGGTTAATTCTACAAGTTCACACAAATTCACGCCCTTAAATTCAAACACTACGTACAGTGTGTTCCATACAAATCTACGCGTTGGGTTAAACCGAGGACACTTTATTCGAGCCGCCCATGTAATACGTTCCATATGAATTTCCGTGCTCATGTGAATAGACGTCACGGTTTTAGAACACCCGGTACAATTCACACAGCAAGAAGAAAATGTCGTGCCCATAAATTGAGTTACATGATATTAATTCAGAAGCCAGACACAAATGAGATGGAAAATCATGACGTCGATCCAACAGGAGGGTGGCTTGCGGTGCGACACTCCCGGTTAACTCGTCCTCCTGACATCACTAAAGAGACGGACCACTCTTCACCCCTCAATCCACTAAGAGTGGAAGAAAACTGATGTAGCAGCTAAAACACTTACCTGTATCTGATTATTCGGTCGTTTACACACGATTTGCAACCATATCTGAGTCGAAAGATAGGATGGCTGAGAATCTTGCGTGCAAGTTAAAGCAATAGATCGGAAGTGGTCAATTTTAAGGCACGGCCGCACACATCTTTTGGAGAAAGTACAGAAATACACGACAGTCCTGTCAGAAAAGGCAAATAAGAAATACGAAGGACAACCCCGCTACCGTAAAGCTTGCTATAAACGTGTCTACCCTTGGGGTTCGCAAGGCAACTGACCTGTGACTGTTGTAATTGCTCCCACACACTAATTTAAAAATATATGATACTTTGTCAATTTGAATTGCTCCACATGAGTGAAGATTTTATGTGTGTCACCGACAGAGTCAATTGTTAAGATTATATGTATGTATATAAATACACACACACTCTCTCTCTCTCACACACACACACACACACATATAGATAGAGAGAGAGAGCGAGACACACACACTCTCTCTCTCTCTCTCACACACACACACATATATATATATATATATAGAGAGAGAGAGAGAGAGAGCGAGACACACACACACATTCTCTCTCTCACACACACACTCTCTCTCTCTCTCACACACACACACACATATATAAATATATATATATATATATAGAGAGAGAGAGAGAGTCGGCGATGGATGCAGAAATATGTAGCATTGGCGAAATGATACTCCTGGCGAAAGACCAATGTACTCCGAGAAAAACCTGTCCCAATGTCACTTCGTCAAACATAAATCCTATACGGACTTACCTGGGAACAAACTCGGGCCTCCGCGATGAGGAACCTAAGACTAGCCGCCTGAGCCGTAGCATGACTTCAATATCACCCAAAGGCGTCAATTCTTATGTTACAACATAAGCACGTATAAACGTGCTAAAAATGAAAGTGGTTAGAGCGTCGTCTTAAATTTCACTGCTCTTTCGCATGTGTGAGATTTTAAAAATTTCTAGGAACAGCTCACGTTGCAGACGTTTCTTAGAGTCCTCCTGCAAGGTGATCATTCCTCTTCACTCACGCTTTCTACAGCTATGTTCGACACAGTCGCAACTCCGCCCTTTTCTCCAGTACTCCAGTGTAGGCGGTTTGTATGAGCATGTTGGGGTCCCGGATGGGAACATACTGTAATTATTATGTCTTCCCAATTTTGTCAAAATGAACCAGGATCGCAACTTTAAAGACGGCACGATCTGACTTCTGCGTCTCCCCAATATTAATATCCTTATTCTTACTCTATCACATTCGTCACGTAACACACCGAATTGTAGCAGCGTCGCCAGCCATCAAGTTCACTCGACTCGACTCGATGGATGACAGAGGCACAAAGAAATGTTACGAAAAAATCACATGGTCTCTGTTTTCCGGCGTCTCAGAAAGTTCGAGTTGACACAACGTGCCTAAGCTGGACTCGACTGGAGTGCCCGCAGGTTTCCTCGCCACTCAATGCCGAAATTCACAACTACAACGAGCAGAGATGTGGCATATTCGGCGATGGACTGTTCCAGCTTGGAAAAAAATAAAGGGACCCACTTTACGGCATTTGAACTCTTACCTTGTCTAAATACAGCGTGTACACACTCCAGACTGTTTCAGTTTAATGTGTTTTAGTGAGTTAATATTTACACTGCTGACACAACTGCTTGTATTGCGGGCGGCTATACCTCAGTTATTTAAAGTGGCGACTGACTACAGCTTACAGTGCGGGGGGGGATTTCCAATTTCATTTATGGCAGGCACAAAACTCATACTACGTGTAGCGTTGCAGAGTTATACCAACTGCAATCCTGAAATTTTAATAAACCTTATGAAGAATTTCAAAGATGTTGTGATGCCTTGTATTTCGCTTTAAGTGAGCGTACAAGCTCAATGACGGTGACACACGATGCCACAATGCGCGCTGATTTCAAAGGCCGTGTTGTGTAAAGAGGCAATAGTATTATGAAAATTAAATTTCTGAACTTAAACACTAAATTAAAATAAATACGTCGCATAAAAATGAAGAAAAAGAAAGGTGAATATTATGAAGGAAAATGAATTTCTTATTTTGCCTGTATGTCAGTTTTAGTGCCATGATCTGTGTTTGAGAAAACACATAAAGTTCAAGAGTCAATTATAATGGTGGTGCCTGATATTGCCGTCATCTGTTATGTGACGCAGTGTAGTGTGACAGAATGTTACCAACGTCTCACAGAATCAGTTGTCTCCTTAGTCCCGGCAGAAACGGTTTATCCCAACCCCGGCTTATTTTACCAGACTAAACGGCGACACATTCCCGTAGGTGTTGTTAAATAGACTAAATCGGAATTGGGGTTTTTTTTTTGTGGATTAGAGGTCATACTGACATGTTATGTCAACCTACGGGACGTGAATTGCTTGAAGCTCAGAAACAACGACAGCAGACAACTTAGGAAAGACAAATATCACAATTTAGGAACACACTACCGATATTACGAACCGGAACAATCTGTTTGGTTTCTTATGGTATCCCTGTCATTTACCTGACTCTCAAAATGCGTGTTATTGAATAAACATTTCTTTAAAAATACCTGTTTATCCGTCAAGGTTCCCATAAAATAGCTGTTCTTCACGCAAGGTCCTCTCAAAGTACCTGTTATTCATTTTTTTAATGTTAGCCATCCAGATGTGTTTATCTATACATAAAAAGTACAACGTATCAGTTAAAAAACGACAGTTTTATTGCACAAAATACTATTTTAGCATTTTATGCCATAAAACTGCTGTGTTTTGACTGATATGTTGCACTTTTTATGTACCTGTTATTCGCCCAAATTTCTCTCAAAGTAACACTTCTTCACCCAGACTGCTCTCAAAGCACAAACTATTCACCAAATTTTCTCTCTAGGTAAAGTGCACAGAAATGTTGAAATGTGTTAGGTACACTCCTGGCCGCCCGTCCAGACCCAGCCTCCTGTACAATGGGTACCGGGTCTTTCCCGGGGGTAAAGTGCGGCCAGGGCGTGCTGCTGACCACTCACCCCCTTCTAGTGCCGCGGTCATGGAAGAGTAGAGCTATAGCTCTACCCACCCTCTGGGCCACACCGGGCCTGTAACGGGATCACTTTACCTTTACCTTTACCTTACACTCCTTGCACCCTTCATCACTTCTTGTAACTACAGGTGCTTTAAATTTAGGTAAATCTTCATCATGAAATTCACTGCAATTCATACAAGATTGAAGAAATAAGAAAGCTCTTTAATTTCATAATGGAGACAGGGAATTCATGTAGTTCCCAAAAAAAGAAAAAAAGAAACGGTGGATTGTTTTTGTACCTGCCCATCAAGTTCTATCAACAAATGTGTGACCATACGTTTGTTACTATTTAACACCTTGAGTTGTGGTTGTCTAGCGAAGAAACAGCGGTAGATATAGATGGTTTTATGCATTATGCCGCTTATTGTTTCCTTGCGACTACCAGACAGAAAGAACAGAAGGCAACCGGGACACAGAACAATTTCACATTATAATTTACATAAAATTAGAGCACTTACCTGATATTTCCTTTGTTTGTGCTGTACTTTATGTGATTGCACAAAGCCTCAAACATTCCACTTGTTGTCGTCACATACCGACAGTCGAAAACCTGCAAGATATGAATTAAGTGTACATGGAAGATCGAAACCTTCGTAACACATTCGTACAGTCCGTCATGGGTACGTCTGTTAGTAATCATATTTCATAACTGTGCAGGAGAAAACTGAGTAATAAAGAGCTTCGTGTTTCGTAATCCTTACCGAATAATATTTGGATGGTCGTACAAAGAGGATGAGAAGGGCGGAGAATGTGGCACACGTGGAGGAGAAGAGAAAAACGTTTAGGATTTTGGTGAGGAAACTTGACGGAAAGAAACACTTTGAAGATCAAGGTGTAGATGGGAATAATAAAAGTGGGTCTAAAGGTGGGAAAGTTTAGGGTGGATTCATGTGGCTTTGGAGAGGGACAAGCGGTGGGCTGTGGTGAAGAGTGTAATGAACCTTCGGGTTCCACAAAAGGCGGGAAATTAATTACTTTCCCAAGAAGAAATCCGCTCCCTGGATTTACATCTCATATTTGTGTTTGTGTGAGAGAGAGAGAGAGATAGGGAGGGAGGGAGGGCTAGAACTGGACATATCACAACATATCTGAAACCTGTACAGAGGCAATAATTCAGAAAAGTGAGCCTCAAAACAGCAATCATCATGTGACGTTATGTTTCCGGTTACTAACATTGTACAGGATCATAAGGTAATCCCGCCGTTTTGGAAGAACGTGTTGTATCCAGGTGCACAGTAGGCCTACCTGTGTGACACCTAGGTAAATGCTGAAAGTGGTCAGGGAGACTGTGGGTCTATTACAGATTGGCTGCAAGCAACGCGACCAAATCAGAATCACGGAAAGGGAAATGGGGCACATTTTGATCCTGGCCAGTAGCAACTGTGAAATGGTAAAGCTGTGAAGGTAATGACAGTGAGCGGCAATTGGCCAAGCCAGCATGGTGAGAAATGCGAATAAGCTGTAGACTGTGTACAGTTACATATACAGCTGTTTACCGGTTTCTGGCGGTTGGGAAGTGGCAAGTGAGAAGCGAGAAGCATGGTTTATGAGAGGGAAGGTAACGTAGAGTCGCCTCGCGAGGCCGCCTCCTGAGCCTTCACGAATTCCGTCACCCTAAAGATAGGGAGAGCAAGTTCCTCCGGAACGATGGTGTCAAAGCCGGGTAGCCTATCATCCAATCAAAAACCTTCGTGAAAGTCCGAAAAACTTACCTGATAACTCTCATAGTGTGCTACAGAGAATATGCACTTTTCAAATACCATTATTCGAGGGAAAAAGTCAAAGAAGATGAGATGGGCGAGACATGTGGCACGCATGAGTGAGAAAAGTGCGTACAGGTTTTTGGTGGGGGATCCTTAAGCAGTAAAGCCACTTGGAAGACCTAGAGGTGGATGGAAAATATGTTAAAACGGAGAAAGAGCAGGGGAAGGCTTGGGCCGGATGCATCTGGTCCTAGATAAGGTAAAGAGGTGTGCTCGTGCGAACGTGTAACAAACATACGGTTTCGCAAGAGAGGCTAGGCTCCCTGGAGTTTGTTAGGTTGTCAACTCAGGTATTTTGTTCGACAGTGGAGGAGCAAAGATTTTTCATGTGAAGTAAGAGTTGGCAATTTCTACCTTCCGTGCAGCATGCTGACGGAATCCGGACAGAAGGCAATTATCTGTTTTACGTAAAGGAAGGTTAGACAGACGGAGCACTTATACAATAGTCTAATCCTACCGCGCTCTTTCGTCACACTGAGCGAGCATTCACTCGCTACCTGGCTAACAGACGCGTAAAAAATCGGCCCAAGTTGCCACTGAACCCGATCGACTTGGAAGATGAAAAGTAGCCTGTTTTAGATATAAAGATTCAGTTTTTACGCGCAGTAAACACTCTCTATTTTGGTTATGTATTTAAGTATATAAAAAGAATGTGTTAAATGCAGGACAGGGAAATTATCGCCCCTTCTTCCGACTACACAAAAACAAAAAATGCACTCTGTGGGCAGAACGCAGAATTTCTTAACGTTAAACCCGGTGTTAGTACATAAATAAGCAGTACGCTTTAAGAAGTATTATAAACTTGCTTCATTCAACGTGCGCCCTAAATGAAATGTAAATCTTCCCAGACACAATATTGGAAAAAGCATCATTAAGTTAGTAATAAACAAATATCGAAACGCATTTAACAAACGCAATATGTCCGAAATTCTAACAGGCCAAAGAAGCTAATTTAAATATCGTCTTATTTGAAAGGCCACGTAACGATGCTGTGCTTCTGAGGTGGGGGGGGGGGTTGTGAGTGTGCAGATAATTCTATTATTTGATTATTCATGAAGAAATAATCCGTCTCTCCTGTGCAGTACTTTGGCAATGTGTAACACCTGTGACAACAAAGTGCATTAATTAATCTTAAGTACAATGTCTGCAAGTGTGTTATTTACTGCAGCGTGAACCACGACAAGTTCATTTATCCATGACGGATCTTCAGCCCACAGTACTTCCAAACCCACGCTTCGCCTACTCCGTCTGTCTATTCACGTAACAATCGTGACAAAATAACGGTGTTCTACCGAAAGCCAACTGTCGCAGCATCTTCCTTCCGTCCGTCCACTTTTATAAATCTGGAAAGTGTCCACCACGATTGCCGTAAATGAGCCCTACAAGAACGGAAATTTGTGTTACATGAGCTTAATGACTGTAGTCTACATAAACATCTACAGTGTTTCACTCGAATCAGCTGGGATGTTGCGATGTGCTGCCCTAGAAAAATAAAATGTGCCTTAAAAAGAGCTTTTCATAATTTTCTATTTTCTTCTGCAGTTTTAATTTGTTTCTACTTCATAAGCACGTTAAGGAAATTAAAGACATAAAGCTATCCCTATACTGGCCTGGAGAGGCTCTCTGTACTCCAGGAGTTTGAGAGTCCCACAGTTTCTAGACAATCGGCATATGAAGTTGGCAAGGTAGTCAGCTGTACGCACCGACCGCCTTTACCCCCAGGAGATATCTCTGGTACTCATTTATATCAGAGGCTGAGTCGACCTCAGGACCATAGTGGGGCCGGAGGAATTATGTCAATGACCACAACGGGAATCGAACCCACAACCTTCCGGTTTCTAGCGCAGTGCCTTAACAGACTGGGCCACCACGGACCCCACCTAAGGAAACTGAATAAGGGGCAAAATAACAACATGAACGGCAGCTAATAAAAATCCTCTTGAATTGTGGGAAAATCCCAACATTTGGGAACGAAACTAACAATTAAAACTGAATGTATGAAGAAATTAGAAAGAGATTAAATTCAATGACACTTTATTATCATTCGGTCCAGAATAGTTTGTCTTTTCGTTTGCTAACTAAGAAAGTAAAATTAAAATATGCACACGTAAATGTTTTGCCTGTTGTTTTATATGGGTGTGAGAGTAGTTTCTTACGTTACGGGAAGAACGTGGGTTGAATGTGTTCGAGAATGGGGCCCCGAGGAATATATATGGTTCTACGAGGGAGGAAGTAAAAGTAGATTGAACAAAAGATTACATAACGAGAAGCTTCAGGATTTTACCCTTTGCTAATTCGGATGATCGAAACCACGAAATGGGAGAAACATGTGGCACATACGGGGAAGAGGTGCATACAGGTTTTGGTGGAGAAACCGGAGAAAAGGAGGCCACTTGGAAGCCTTATGCGTAGCTGGGGAATGCATGGGTAAGGTAGGGTGCACACTTGTACTGCCACTGAGGCTCTGCACAGGCCTACGGCCCATAGGGTGAGTAGAGGCATAGCTCTACTCTTTCTTGATCACGACACTAGAAGGCATGAGGGTCAACGTCACGCTCCGGCCGCTCTATACCCCCTGAAAACACACAGCACCCATTGTACAGGAGGCTGGGTGGGCCACAGGGCCGGTCTGGACAGGTGCGGAAAATCTCGCACCCACGAGGATTCGATCCCCGGACAGTCCAGGCCGTAGCCAGTCGCTATACCGACTACGCTAACCGGCCTACGTGGGCGGGGAGATAGTATTAAAATAGATCTTAATTGGATGGGAGGGCATATACTGGATTTATGTGACACAGATAAGAGGGCTGTTTTGGAGAAAGTAATGGACCTTCGGGGTTCCACAAAATTCGGGTAATTTCTTGAGTAGCTGGGGAACCATTAGTTTCTAAAGAAGCTCTCTTCTCCATGGAGCTACTTAGTTACACCCCATTAACATAGAGGCCTATAATGCACTCCCGTAACTACTGTAAGTTCATTTGACAAACATCATTTGACGTAATAAAAAAGTGAGACACCTCACGTTATTTCTACCATCAGTGCGAGATGAATCAACAAGACGGACAATAGTGCGTACGAAACCCTAAAGAATCTGGAAAAAGTGTCAAAATGGAGCGAATGGGTGGGTGGCTATTTGGGTTGTTGGTCGACTGGGTTACTTATTATATGGCTTCTTGTTTAATCAACAAATTAAGCTCCGTGTTGTGTCCGATGCGGTGACGCAACAAACACTATTACTGCTAATGTGATTTGTTTAGAAGCGACTTCACAGTGCCCTCTAGTAGAGTAAATAGCCCAAGACACATCAAAGCTCTACATCCGCATGACTGTAGAGAATGTAGAAATTATTCTGATTAATTTATTGCTTTATAGCGAATTCACTCGTGTGTCGTTTGCATATTGATACTAAATGCAGTAGAGCCTAGACCTAGATACAAAGTGGCGTCAGTCACTTGACACCAGATTTTTAAAAAAGAAAATTTTTCAACTGGCTTTTGCACCACCTTCTAAAGGTTTCGGAAATATTGTCATCATTGACAGCATTACTGCTGCCACTGTAATTACTATTATTTTTAGGCGGGAGGACCCAGGTATTGGGCGATGATAAAGATACCCAGATAAACGTATTTCCTGTAAATTTACAAACAATTAATTTTGACTTCTACACCATTTCTTTGGATACATTAAGAATGCCAAATGAACTAATATAAATCCTCAATTAGCTTGAAGCAGGGAGTGACATTACATGTCAAAAGTACAGTTTCAAAAATTCTTCTGCATAAATTGTATAATTTAATACTTGAAAGCAACTCACTGCTCTTGTATTCCGGATGAATTGGGTTCAAGACTTGGCTGGACTAAATGGTGGTTTTGCTCGTCTTTAGGGGAAAAAATTCCTGAATAATATAAAATGGGCCGTTAACCGCCTCTAAACCCTCATCTACTAATCCCCTATTCATTATCATTTTCCTAACTCCTCATGACAGCATCATCTGAACATTCTATGACCTCACCTTAGAGTGGAGATTTCTATGTATCTCACTAACGTCGTTTCATCAGTCATGCTTTCGGTGCGGGTTATTCTGCACACGTTACAGTATTATCATACAAATATATGCAGTTTATGGACAGGAGTATTTCATCTATCAACACAGGGATCTCACACAGACGGTCAGTATAGGTGCGGGTGACAGTCCGGTCGCTGTACTCGCCAACCTGGCAGTGCGGCAGCAAGCAACGTGAATATTAAATCGAAGCCTTAAGCTAAGACGTGTGTAACAGAGATCGAGCGGAGATTCTGTCTGGGCTCAGCAACCGTCGGTCCTAACAGCCTGCATGATGTCATAAGCAGCAAATAGTGCTCTAGAATTTTAAGTGAAACGTGTCTCTTTGCTTTAAATACAATATTTATGGAGCGAATGTGGTTGTGATTCTGTAATACTCTGTTCCGAATACGTAACACGTACAAAGTCCGGATAGTGTACCAAAAGAATATAACTGTCACAGTTAGAACTTATTTTACCGAAAACAAAGATTTTAAGACTCTCTTCTGTATAGATAATTCTTGTACACATTTCTCTATTAACGTAACTGGATTGGCTATTGATAAGTCATTTTTTGTTAAGTGGAGAGCTGCATTTGGTTTGTAGTTTGGTTTGCAATAACTTCGAAAATAGGTCTTAAAATACTTATGCTGAAATGTAAATAAACAATATATTTACCGGACAGAAAAAAGACATATTTTGGTTTCACTGCTTCATTATTGCAATACGTTACAATACAGGAGAATACAATACATTACAATACGGCACTACAAGTTGACGGCTACAAGCTCGCATTTCGGCCGTACCTTGCCTGCCGATACACCGACGTTCGATCGAAAAACTACGATTAAATTGGAGTCTAAACCTACTAACATCTAAATGAACTGAATCAGAATGTTTAAGTCAGTTTATAATGAGTTCGACAGGCGGCAAAGCATTTGGAACCGGTTATTTGTTTTATGTAAATAATCTGGCATATCGGAAATTAAACTAATAGTTTGTGCGAACGTATTTGGTTAATTAGACTGGCCACAGAATCAATGCTTGAAGCACTAATATCACAAAAATACCACAATTCAGAAACACAATCTAACCACTTCCTCAAACAGATTCGGCTACCATATTTGCAATATCGCAGCATTTGGCGAATTGCTGTAAGAGGTCTCCAATTGCAGCTGCTGTGACATATCATCATTACGGTGAGAAATGATCGCTGCCTTAACGAATTTTGAAAATTTTTATGTACGGCCAAAATTAAATTTGTTCGTCAAATTTTAATTACCAGGCTCAGTACCAAAACTAATTGAAATACCTTTTTTAGCAATTGACCAAATTAATGCATAAATTCTTGTTTCGTAATAAATTTATTATATTCCTGTACATGTCTCGAGCACTGTTGTGCTCATCATCAGGAGGTAAAATTGCGCACCGGACGGCCACCTACAGAGTGTGACGATGCCAGATGCTGTATAATACAATTTGACCTCCTGATGATGAGCACAACAGTGCTCG
>Ga0136643_10011532_pt1 | contig 13116 bp, 6 predicted proteins | sample TergutLab28metaG_FD_96883 | JGI IMG/M metagenome (GOLD analysis project Ga0136643, IMG submission 96883) | Labiotermes labralis P1 segment gut microbial communities from Petit-Saut dam, French Guiana - Lab288 P1 (version 3) (version 3) | ecosystem: Host-associated > Arthropoda: Insects >...
AAGGTGCCCTCACCCTCATCAAGACTTGTTTCAATGCGAAGCTGTGATAGGTCATCAACGAGTCCCGAAATAATATAAGTGACTAGTTCCTCAACACGCTCCACAGATGCCGCATCTATCTGTGTTGACATAGTTTAGGCCTCTTTAGAATCTTCTGCGTCTTGCGCTGACTCTGCGTCGACTTCTGCAGCGGCAGCTTCTGCTGCTTCAGCCTTTGCAGCCTCTTTAGCAGCAGCTTTTTCAGCTGCGGCAGCTTCTGCTGCTTCCTTCGCAGCGGCTTCCTCAGCCTCTTTCTTTGCAACAGCGCGCTTTGAAGGCTTCTCTTTTGCAGGAGCCATCTCTTTTTCGCCCTTTGCAATTGCAATAATCTTTGCAGCAGCCTCTGTTGGCTGAGCACCCTTTGCAATCCATGCGTCTACTGATTCAATATCAAGTTCAACATCCAGTGGTTTAACACGGGGATTGTAGCGCCCGACAATTTCAATAAAACGACCGTTGCGTGGCATACGCGAATCGGCAACTACAACACGAAAATAAGGTGCTTTCTTTGCACCATGGCGTGCTAAACGAATTTTAACTGACAAAATTCACCTCCGGGTTAGGTGGTCAATGTCCTCTATCCTAGAGTGATGGGAGCTAATGACCACAAAAAACATGCAACTAAGTATCATACGACAGATACTACAAGGTACGCAAGATAAACATGCAACAAAATATCCCAACAGAAATGTTGTTTTGAACTGCTCGCGGTTTCTCATTTCTGTGAATCTCAGCGCTACAAAGGAAGCCTCTCTATTGTCTTGCGATTCCTAAGCACCATATAGGCTACGAGTCCAATAACTGGTATCACAAATATAAGCAAGGGTATATCACCCAATATGAACAATCCTGTTTCTGGAGGTGGCAGCTCAAAGGTGTTGGTAAAGTCAGCGGCATTTCTACCCTCCGCTGCACTCAGCACACGGTTTCCTGTAGGAAGCGAAGTGTTGAACCCAGCATCATCTTCCCACACGTTAACGCCTCCTATATAGACCGTCACATCAGGCCTAAAGCTCAGATGAGCTCTTTCTGTCACATTAAAGGTCGTGTTCATAGGTAGGTTAGGTACAACAAGTCTTTCATTGTGCCTTAAGATAAATCCACCTGGTTGTGGCGACTGGCCACCCGTAATGGTTACCGTACGCACGGGAGTAGTATTAGTACCGTAATAGATATTCGCCACAATGGGGCTCGGTATAGAAACACTTGCGTCACTGTGTGTTAATACGAGGTCAAAGATAAAATCAGTACCATAGTAAGCAAAGCGTCCTGTAACCTGCTTTGTAATCTCTAGAGTTTGATCAATTTGCCTGCTGAGCAGATTCCTAAAGCCAATATAGGGAACCTTAGGTTCGAGAGTATAATCTCCATTATTCCCGTTTTCGGCTTCACTTATCGGAAATATTCTGATGTCGTGAAGACTACCATCTTGATTTACCCACACCCATACCTGAAAACGACTCTCATCATATTCCATAATGTAGGGCAAGCTTGTTCCAGATGAATTACTTACTTCTGAAATATTCCAAGCAAAGACACCTCCACTGGGGAAATCAACATTATCAAAAAGATCCCAGAGGTCAATATAGCCCGTATAGGTCCTCGGAGTACCTGAGCCTGTTGTAGGGTCTATCGTTACACTTTGCGGACTCGTTACAAGACCTGCAAGATCAGCTACGGGCCTTGATTGTATGGGCGGATTTAGCTGCACTTGAACTTGTGTTGGCTCAAAAGCAAATTCAAAACTGGGAGGCGGTGTTGGCAGAGTTGCACTTGACGCTAGCTCCAGCGTTTTTACTAGGTTGACCTGGACAATCTCATAACTGTTAGTGAAAGTTGCGCTACCAGCATCTGAACGGAGCAACATAATGGAGTGATGGCCTCCACCATAAGCTGCCGCAGAGAAGTAATCTGTCTGAAGCACACGGACAGGTGAGTGGTGGAAGCTTGGTGTCCAAGCACCTAATCCAAGTTGGCCTGCACCATTAGCACCCCAACCCCACAATTCTCCCAAGTCATTAAAGGCAAGCACGTGAGAGTTAGCTGACATGAGCGTAAGCCAATTTGTGGCTGTTCCAATTTGACCTGGCACATTATTGGGATTTGCCGCATCGGCATTGCGACCTAGCTGACCTCCAGCAGTACTACCCCAAGAGAAAAGTTCTCCGTCAGAGGTAAGTGCAATCATTGCACCTTCACCGGAAGTCACGGTGACCGAAAGCCAATTTGTGGCTGTTCCCACGCGCGTAGGCTCAACTCTGTTCCCCGAGACCCCAAGACCAAGTAGGCCAGAAGGGTTGCTTCCCCAGGTATAGAGATGTCCACTCGCCGTTACACCCGCCATTGCTCGGGTGCCTCCTCCGGCGACATTTATCCAGTCGCTTCCTGTACCAACTCGAACGAGCGTACCTCTATTTACCCCAGTGCGACCCAGCTCTCCAAACTGATTACCGCCTTTTGAAAAAAGGTGACCCTGATTATTGATAGCAAATACGTTGTGAGAGGTAGTGACAACATAGCTCCAATTAGATGCAGTTCCTACACGCGTCGGAACATTCAGAGCTGGTCCTAAGTCAGCCTGTGCGGGAGTACCCCACATGTATATGTGACCATGAGCATTTCGGGCAACAACATGTTGGGACCTTGCGCTTACTGCCACCCAATTAGAGGCAGTTCCCACGCGCGTTGGAACATTCAGTATGCGTTGTGGAAGACCGCTGTCCCCCTGTCCCATATTGGGATTATCTGAATAATTGCCCCAAGCATAAAGATGCCCCTCGGCATTTATCGCAAACGACCCACCTGTAGCAGTGGTGGCCTGTATCCAATTGACACCAGTACCAACTCTTCGCGGTGTATGTTGGTTCGTCCGATGCCCTAGTCCGAGCTGACCGTTACCATTCGAACCCCAAGCATACATGGGGAAGCCTGGCTCTGGACTGGTGATAGTAGAGCCACCGTCACTTGTTAATTGCATCAAGTTCACATCAGCCCTCAGAGAGCTTCCTGGCCCTGCCCAATAACTAATTTCTACGCGCAATTCATACAGTGCCTGCGAATAGGTGACAAGTGATGGCAATGCTGAATCTGATGAGCCTCGCTGCTCGGATATATGCCAAACAAAAGTGCCCACTCTATCAAATTCAATACCTTCAAGCATGTTAACAGTGCGTGTCAATGTTGTGACACCCTCTGATGTAACAGGAGACCCATTTGCAGCATTTACACTGAGCTGCATAGTACCTATACCGTCAACAACAGTTCCTATTTGAGGCAGTTGATGAGCCTGCGAAGTATCCCCATTAAAACTGTAACGCTCTATTAAAAAGGTGAAGGTTAAGTCAGGATTTGGCACCTCTTCAGGCACACGCAGCACCTTAGTTATATGTGCCGCTGAAACAGTGATGGCATCTGAAAGTGGCGTTATCGCTTGCTCAGAGTTGGTCACTGCCGTAGCTTGACTGCGCCCCTCAGAGCTTGCGAAAAGCTCATGCGCTGTGTCAGCAACCGAACGCAGTGCATCTGGATTTGCCACTGCAAAAATAGGCAAGGCCAGAAGTGCAAGCACTACAAGTGCAAGCACAATCTTTTTGGACACCGATGCCTTCTGAAACCTTTTTACCATCATTCACACCTCAATTTAACTTGGATAAATCTACGCAAATACACTATTTCGTCTATTCCACTGGTGTATAAAAGAGAAGAATCTCTTTGCACCAAAAAACTGATTTTCAAATCTTTGGATCCCACATCTAGCCAGTGGCAAGAGGGGTTCCTCCATGCTCTTTTTCACTGCGACGATCCATGTAGATAAGTCCTAAAGTGAAAAATGCAATAAGCGCACTGATGCCCATTGCGAACAACATCGCCATGGGATCAGCATAATCCCCCGTTTTGGGACCTTGCGAGGGTTGACCAGCTCCAGCTCCCGCTCCTGCGCCCCCACCAGGTGCTCCAGGCGTCCCGGGTCCTGGTACTCCTGGAGGATCAGGCAATACCTCTGGTGGCGGATCTGTTTCTTGGGGAGCTGCTGTAAAGTCCTTTTCGAAAACGATATACTCTACCTTGTTAGCTGCGGCTGCAGTTCCAATGTAGATGGCTCTAATATGGGCAACAAGGGTTCCATTTGGTCCATTGCCTACTCCAATAATTATTGTAAAGACACGATTGTCTAAGGTGTAGCCTGTTACAGGAGTTGCAACACTTCTAACCTCATAGGTATAGATGCTCCCTGGACGATCAAAAACCAGAGGACCTATTGACCTTGTTTGATTTCCAGCAAGAGTAAAGGTATAGACATCTCCCACGGCTCCCGCAGGAAGTGGAGCATTAGCACTTACTCTCCTAAACTCGTAACTGAAACTGCCCTGGTTTTCAGCAGTTTCTGGAGTAAGCGAAAAAATCTGTTCCACAGGAATAGACAAAGAAGCTGTTGCTGCATACGCTTTCAGAGGAGAAAGTCCCATAAAAGCAGCAACTATTGCCACGCTAAGCGCAGATACGAGAAGTAGTCTTGCATATGTTCTTCTATTCATAAGTGCATCCATTTTCAACCTCAAAATCTTCCAATCAAACGTAGGTTAACGCGGTTACTATTCACCCCTTATGCCCAGTAGGTGGAAATCACCTACTGGGCTCTTAGATAAGGTCGCATAAGCTTTAGGTTGCACTTAGGAACTGCCTGAGCAGCCTTAGCTTCTGCGCTATTTAAACAAGACAGGCCTGTCTAAATCAATAATCGCTAGCTACCTTCACGTCTACTTAGATAGCAACTGGTAGCTGCTCAATGCGCTTGCGTGAGCGTGAAGACACCATCATGGCAAGCACCAGCGTTGCAGCAATTAGTCCTACCAAGAAGGGCATTGATCCAATAATCAAGCCTGTAATTGGCACGTAGCGGAATGCATTCATGAAGGTTACACAGCCACCCCTGGTCTCTGGAATGTCAATAATGTAGAGAGGACCTACGGTAACGTCAGCTCCTACCGCTGTTGGAAGTGTTACGCCACCTGGGCGCACAGCTGATAGAGGAACTGGAATGCCACCAACATAGACCGACAGGTCATACACATAGTATCTATCGTCTTGAAGCTCTGTCACCTCAAAGATTGTTCCCGCAGGAAGTGTTGGAACTATCATCGTTTGATTGTGGCGCAGCTCAATGGGAGCAGTATTGCTGAGCACTAGGGTAGTTGATACCCATACAGGCGTGCCTTCGTTTGGTGTGTAATAGACACGCACAGGAGTACCCGTAAAGGTTACTGTTCTTTGTACAGGTGATGCACCAGTAGTCATGACTGGATCGTCATTTTCATCAATAATAAAACCTGTTACGGTAATAGTTCCTGTGGATGCAGCGAAAGCATTATCTGCACTTGACATAGGCTGCATAGCCACCGCAGGAATAGTTAGTGTTGTATCAAAGCTGAAGTATAGATTCGGGTCAGCGTAGATATCATTTTCCTGAGTTTGACGTATCTGCTTTGTAAGAGCGAATGAAGCGTAATCTGGATCATCTCCACCACGAGGAGTCTCTCTGTAGAAGTTGTTTACAAAGCGGATTTCACTGGGATCAACTACCCAGCTACCTGGATCTTGCCCTGGTTGTCCTGGCCTAATGTGAGTAAGCTTACCATCAAAATAGTAGTAACCATCAGTACCAGGGAAACCTGGCCATGCAAATGACTGCACGGGCAAATAAAGCTCTGCCACAGGACACCACGCAGTACGCACAGTTAATACAAAAATGTTTACATCATAGGTCATAAATTCGTAGTCAGCAAAAGTGTTGGTTGATGCAGTTGGAACCACTTCTCTAATTTCGAAGCTGAACAAATCGGCACGTGGCCATACAACATTTGCTAGGATATTTGTTTCAGGACCACTGCCACGTACTGCTACTCGCACATCTGAGAAATAGGGATCTGTTGAAGTACCCTGGCGATTCGGTCCAGCTCCTGCTGCATACACGACATTCATTTGACCAGTAGAAGGAAGGGTTACCTCTGCTGGATCCATGTACACCAAATCATCATCATCTGGCAGACCAGTCACTGGGTATTCAAGCTGTCTAATCTGAAAGTTGAACGTAGCTGCTGGTGTAGTAGTACCCCAGGGCATGTTAAGCTCTTTGGTAATACCAACCTCAACTGGTGTTAGGGCAGTTGGCCCGTTACCATTCTCGGCGGCCATTGCTGGAATAGCAACACCCACACTCATGACCAAAGCCACTACCAGGGCAAAGGTCAATCTCGACAAATACTTTTTCATTTCTTTATCACTTTCCTTTCGTCTCTCGTGATAATTCTTACTCTTCTATTGACTAACTGCTCTTCTTGAGCAGGCTTGTCCTAACATTTTGGGTGCTTTATGCCTGTGGGGGTGAGGTTTCCCACAGGCATAAAGCGGTGAGGGTGTGCAAGAAAACTTTCAGGGAGTGAGGAAACTGAACTGAAAGCCTTGCAAGAAGAAGTGTCATTGCAAAGTCACGGTGGATTCCTCTGACCTCTTGCGATTGCGACTCTTCGCTATCAGCAGAACTGTCGCTGTCAGTGCAGATGCTGCAATAAACACAAGCGAAGCACTGTCAACAATGCTCAGCCCCGTAGATGGCGGCGGAGTCACCGTAGTATTGGTAAAGCTCACTAGTGCACCTCCACCTGGCAGTGCGCGAGGCGACCCTGTGTTCAGTGCAGTATTTGAGTTTTGATTTGAAGCAGTATGCAGTACGGTCTGATCATGTGCGTTTAGCACGCTAACCGCAGCGTGAAATTCCGGAACTGCTCTCTCTGTTACTTGGAAGTTTACGCCCGCAGGGAGATTTCTCAACACAAGCTTTTCATTGTGATAGAGGAAAAAGCCCGCGGGAGGAGTTTGTCCATTTGTGATAGCTACTGTTCTTCCTGTGGCTACAGGAAGGGCGGTGGGAACTCTCTGTGTATTGTAGACATGTGCTGTCATGGAAGCAGGTACCGTTGACCCTGTTAACACAAGGTCAAAGATAAAGCGTGTGTCCAAGTCTGCATGTCTACCTGACACTAGCTTTGAAATTTCCAACCCAGGAGCCCCTGTGGTAAAAGTCCATGTGTGGTTGTACATTTCACTTGTAGCTCTCAGTCCAAAGCTAGCGTCAATAAATCCTGATATGGTAACTGTATGGACTGTATTCGGAGCAACAAGCTCTAAAGGCGCAGTAAATACAGAGTTTGGAACCTCGCTTGGGAAAGAGTCGACAAGCCATCCATCAGACCATGTTCCTGCCGCTACATTTACTGTTGCACCATTATTCAAGACAATCGTTCCGCGAGAAACTACATCAGTCCTCATTTCTCTGTCGAAACGAACTACAATACTGTCTGTGCCCAAGGAAACGTCAACCGCGTTGTTCCTAGGCTCTGTAATGTGATCTGAAGTACTCCAATTAGAAGCAAGACCCGCAGCAGGAAACATAGAAGATGCTATCCTCCAAGGTACCCAATGGCTAGTTGCTGGGGCTGCATAAGGAGCAGTAGTGCGAAATCCCTTGCCCAGCTCCCCATTAGCATTACCTCCCCAAGACCAGATTTGTCCATTGGTGGTAATTGCCAAACTATGAGCGCCTCCTGCAGAAACTGACTGCCAATTAGTCGCGCTGCCTACTTGGGCAGGGGTGAGCTGAAGACCCGTATTATCACCAAAGCCCGTTCGGCCACTGCCGTTATTTCCCCATGCCCAGAGTTGTCCATTGGTAGTAATTGCCAGGCTGTGATTGTTTCCTGCAGAAGCTGACTGCCAATTAGTCGCACTGCCTACTTGGACAGGAATAATCTGATTGCCCGTACTAATGCCGAACCCTGTTCGCCCACTATCGTTATTTCCCCATGCCCAGAGTTGCCCGTTGCTAGTAATTGCCAAACTGTGAGCGTCTCCTGCAGAAACTGACTGCCAATTAGTCGCACTGCCTACTTGGGCAGGGGTGAGCTGAAGACCCGTGTCAACATTTAGCCCTGTTCGACCATTAAAATTATTTCCCCATGCCCAAAGTGTTCCATCAGTCCTCGTCCCTACACTAAACTGCCATCCTGTAGCAACTGATTGCCAATTAGTCGCGCTGCCTACTTGGGCAGGAATAATCTGATTGCCACTATTGGTGCCAAGTCCTGTTTGACCAGCAGTGTTAGCTCCCCATGCCCAGAGTTGTCCATTGGTAGTAATTGCCAGGCTATGGGAACCTCCCGCAGAAACTGACTGCCAATTAGTCGCGCTGCCTACTTGGGTAGGGGTGGTCGTAGCACCAGCAGTAAGGCCAAGACCCGTTCGTCCAAAAGAATTGGCTCCCCACGCCCACAGAGTTCCGTCACTTTGAATCCCCAGACTGTGCTGAGTTCCCGCAGAAACTGACTGCCAATTAGTCGCGCTGCCTACTTGGGCAGGAGTAGTTCTTTGACCGCCTATTGTGTTCAGCCCTGGTCGACCACCCGAATTGTTTCCCCATGCCCAAAGCGTTCCATCAGCTCTAATTGCCAGGTTGTGTTGTTCCCCCGCACTAATCTCAACTACCCTTTGCATATCTGCAGCACTTGCAGGGCTGCGAGGCCCAACGGTCTGCAGATCTTGGCTCTCAATGTAAGCAATTGCGTCTTCGACAGGCATAATGTCCCGCCCTTCATCTGCTACATCATCAATAAGCACAGTACCTGCCGCCTCTTCATCGCTTGCTCTTGCAACCTCTATCGCTGCAGTCACTGCTGCATAGCTTTCAGGCAGCACCTCGTCTATACCAGCACCTGCTGACGCCTGCAAAGGAAGTGTCAGCATAAGCGCTGTCAGCAATGCAAGAGCTACAAACAGTAGCCTTCCATCAAGCATAATGCCCGTTGAAAACTTCTTTATGTTGTGTTGGGCAGCAATCATTGGGTTAACTCCTCTATTGCCTTACGATTTCTACGTGAGATATATGCAGTTAAAGTAAACACAGGTATTGCACCTACCAGCAGCAGGGGTATTTCACTGCTTAGGCTAAGCCCCGCATCAGGGGGTGGAAATTCAAAAGTATTAGTAAATCGAACAACATTTCTGCCTAGTTCAGCATCCAATGCATGAGTTCCTGTGGCAAGCTGTGTGTTAGAGGCTGCCGATGCCGTGTGCACGTGAGTCCCAATCGGCGGTCTCGCAGGCATCGCCGGTATTGCAGGAGCACCTATGTAGACATGTACCTCAGGACTAAAATTCGCTACCGCATGCTCTGTCACAGCAAAGTTTGTGCCTACAGGTAGTCCAGATATGCGCAAAGTGTCCCCATGATAGAGCGTAAAGCCTGACGCAGATCCGCCCGTAATAGTGACAGTACGCCCTGTACGGACAAACGCAGGGAGAGTAGCCGTATTGTAAGCATAGATATGTGCTGTTATAGAGGCTGGTACACCTGTGCCTGTTAGAGCAAGATTAAATATGAAAGGAGTAGGCGTACCAAGGACTGCAAACTGTCCCGCAGCATGTTTTGTTATTTCCAAATCGACACGCACTTGGTCGCACATACGGTTTAGAAAACTAATAGTGCTTTGCTTTTGACCTAGGGTGAAGTTGGGACTCGCTCCTGTGAGGGAATACACTGATATGTAGTCCAATCTTCCATCTCTGCAAATCCATACGCGCAATTGGAAGTGATTGTTGCAATAGATCATTGTTGAAACACCAGAAGACGTGTGTACTTCTGAAACATTCCATACATAGACACCAGCCCTAGGGAAGGCATCTGAATCAGCCAAATCAGAGAAATGTTCCCACAAATCAATCTGTCCCGTGTAGGTTCTGCTACTTCCCGTAACTGTTCCTGTTGCTGGATTTATCGCTATGTTTAACGGATTTGGTGCGTTTGGCACAAGGCTTGCAAAGTCTGCGACAGGCCTTGATTGAATCGCTGGAGGCCCATTTTCAAGATTTACCTGCACAGGATCAAAGTAAAAATCAAAACTTGGAGGTGGCGCAGGTAAGCTTAAACCCTCCTCAATCACAAGAGTTTTTGTCATATAGAGCTCAGAGGTGGTCTCAGGCAAATTCCAGACAAAGTTAGTGTAATTTGAACCCCAACTATATCGATGCCTACTTGTCTGAAACCGTCCTTCGGAAGTCTCCGACCAGTTGCCACCTTCCACTTGCCAGCCAGCAGTAGTTGCAGTTCCTGATAAGACGGATGCAGGGGTGCCAGAAGGACTATGGACAGTTGCGATAGCGCTTTCAAAGATTGTCGCATGAGGACTCTGACCTGGCCTAGGTGCAATTGCTTGAACAGCACCATGACCAGCAGCGCCGTACCAAGAGCCATCTATCCATAGCTCTTGTCCATGTGTCAAGCGAACATAAAAGATGGCATTCGTATTTCGCTCTCCAAGCGTAAAACAATGCAGAACGAGATGTCTCTCCGTTGTGTTAAAAGTGTGCAAATTGAAGGCATTAATATCGAGGGGGTCTGACTCAATCACAAAATGTCCAGGAACTGTCACATTATTCCCTGCGCTATCAAATACTGCAAAATAAGTGTGTGTTGAACCACCAAACTCCCAACAGTGATCGACTTGGATGCGATAGTACACTGGCGGGGCAGCTTCTGGCTGACCATGCGGACAGACAACAGTATGTTGAATCTTTCTGATTAAGCTACGATTCCCTAGCGGAATTGCAGTCGCCCCAATCCCCGTTGTGAGAACAAATACTATGAGTAGGCTTGCTACCAGTGCAACAGCCAGCGCTATCTTTTCGCTCTTTGCGAGTCCTTGTATCCTTGTTTTGACGGTACCAATCATAGGGGAAGCTCCTCTATTTTCTTGCGGTTTCTCTGCACGACATACACTGCTAGCCCAGCTGCAAGTACTGCAGCTATCAGTAGTGGCATGTTGTTATTTATGAAAATTCCCGTCTCGGGAGGAGTGAGCGTAAAGTGATTGGTGAAATCAGCAGCATTTCTACCCGTTCCTGTGGTTATGGTGTGATTTCCTGTGGAAATCGCTGTATTAAAGGTCTCGTAGTCTTCAAACACGGAAGCTCCTGCAAGGAACACCTCTACCTCAGGCCAAAAAGTCGCTTGTGCACGCTCCGTCACATTAAAGGTCGTGCCCACGGGTAGATTGCGCACAATTAACCTATCTCCGTGATAGAGAGTAAATCCTCCTGGTTGTGGCGACTGGCCATTGGCAATAGTTACCGTACGTCCTGTAGGAGCAAGTACTGGGGGCACCGCATCGTTGTAAGCATAAATCACTGCCACGATTGAAGGCGGTACAGTTGCACCTGTTAATGTCAAATCAAAGGTAAAGGGTGTAGTGAGATCAGCTAGCAAGCCCTCTACATATTTTGTAATCTCAAGATCTACATCAGCTACACGGCTATAGGTGTTGGTGAAGGTCATATTGTCTCGTTTGGTCCCAAGAGTGTAGTTGGGACCTGTGCCCCCTGTGATGGGAAAAACACGAATATCTAAAAGTTCATTATCTCTATCAATCCACACCCACACTTGGAAGCGCTCAGTGCTGTACTGCATGCTTGATGGTGAAGTAGTACCTGAAGATCCAGCTACTTCTGCAATGTTCCAAACATAGATACCTGCACCAGGAAAATCTGATTCATGATATTCAAAGAGTTCCCATAGGCACAACTCACCCGCAAAGGCATAAGTGGGAGGAGTTGCAGCACTGTTAGTCGCTATTGGTGCTGTTGACAGGTTAACTGCAACTTCTTGCGGACTTGCTACTACGTCAGCAAATTGTGCAACAGGCATCGAAAGCATATCTGGGTCGGTCTCTAGCAGTATCTGCACCGGAGTAAAGGTAAAATCAAAAGTGAATATAGGTGCAGGAGTCGGCATTGGAGTAAATGCTGCCTGTGGCACTACAAGATTTTTTGTCATGGGCAGCTCGGGCCCAGTCTCCCTGATTGCCTGAACAAAGAAATGGTACTCTCCTATCTGTACTGACCATCCACCTGTAATTATCTGAGGCGACCAAGCTGCATATCCTTCTGGCAAAAGGATTTCCTCAAGCTCATCACTATTCCAAGGTTGGTTACCCCAAATAAAGAGCCTGCCATCCGCAGAGAGACCTACCGTTTGGAACATACCATTCTGGACACTTGCCCAGCCTGTCGAGCCTGCAGGAATAGGAATTTCATCAACTCCATCAACTGCAGTCCAGCTATTGTTCATTCGCCATTTAAATAGTCTGCCGTCTGTGCAAATGGCGTAATCGAAGTGAACAATCTCCCAGCCTGTTACTCCTGCTGGCTTGGGCAATTCCACTAGGGGACTGTTAAAAGAGATGGGTGCTGTAAATGCTCTGCCGTCTGCAGTAACAAGAAAGTTGCTACCTGGAGTAGCACTTCTACCCCATGTTGTTCCTGAAGGAGGAGGTAGCTCTGCAATCGATATGCGTCCACCAAGGTCAACAGCATTAGGATTTGAACTCCAAACTGGAACGAAGATTCTACCATCTGGGGTGAACAGAACTGTATCTTGGAGATCCGTCCACTCTGTCACGCCTGGAGGAAAGGGTAGCTCTACAAAGTGCTGCGAACCAATAGTGTGGAAACTATAGTGAAAAATTCTACCATCGTCAGTGAGAAGCATCATATGGGAATGTTGATTGCCGCCAGCAGCCCGCCACCCTGTTACTCCTGGGAAGAGGGAGAGAGGTACTTCTGTGGGGGTTGCTAATATTCCACTGGGATCGGAGCCAATATCAAAGAAGTCTACCCCCCAAGTAAAAAGCCTACCGTCTTGCGCAACGGCCAAGGTATATCCAATTCCTGTTCTAAAGTCTTTCCAATACTCCACTCCTGGCGGCAAAGGTACTTCGGCTTTATCTGCCCACTCCGTCCGTGCATCCCAACCCCAAGTGCCCGTGCCAAGAGTATTAGTGTCGTTTGCTCCCCAAGCAAAGATTGTTGAGTTGTCTCCACCAATAGTTCTACCATTGCTTGCCAACGCACGCTGGGGCAACGCCATCAGTGTGCAAACGGCTATTGCTGTAGCTACTGCAACAGCCAGTGTGACCAACAGCACTCTGTCCTTTGAACATCTTTTAAGTGTGGTTTTGGTACCAATCATAG